>Ga0209874_1000032_pt1 | contig 32829 bp, 34 predicted proteins | sample GWRWN1_20_30_FD_187216 | JGI IMG/M metagenome (GOLD analysis project Ga0209874, IMG submission 187216) | Riverbed sediment microbial communities from areas with no vegetation in Columbia River, Washington, USA - GW-RW N1_20_30 (SPAdes)... | ecosystem: Environmental > Aquatic > Freshwater > River... | reverse complement strand
GTGAGCTCCGCTCAGAGGAGGTGCCCGAGGCCTTCGCCGGGACCGCCGCCACGGTTTACGTGGGAGGCGATACCGCCGAGAACATCGACTACTTCAACTCGGTTGTCGATCCTGCCCCGATCGTGCTTGTGTTCGTCCTCGGGCTCACCTTCGTTCTGTTGACGATCGTCTTCCGCTCCGTCGTGATCGCTGCGAAAGGCCTTCTCCTCAATCTGCTTTCGGTCGGAGCCGCCTACGGGATCCTCGTCCTCGTGTTTCAGCACGGCTACGGAGCGGATCTCCTCGGATTTCAGCAGGTGGACTCGATCGAGGCTTGGGTGCCGCTATTCCTGTTCTCGGTCCTGTTTGGGCTCTCGATGGACTACCAGGTGTTCCTGCTCAGCCGGATCAAAGAGCGCCACGACCAGACCGGCGCCACGAGGGAGGCGGTCGTGTGGGGCGTTTCGTCGACCGCCCGCATCATCACCGGCGCCGCGCTCATCATCATCGTGGTCTTCGTCGGCTTCGCGATGGGAGACCTGGTGATGTTCCAGCAGATGGGCTTCGGGGTCGCAGTGGCCCTCCTGCTCGACGCCACCGTGATCAGATCAGTGGTCCTGCCCTCCGCGATGGCTCTCCTCGGGGGCTGGAACTGGTACCTGCCACACTGGCTGGATTGGTTGCCAAGGGTCGAGGTCGAGCGCCGGGCTTAGATCGTCGGCAGGGGTAGCGGCCCGGACCGCGAACGTCACGGAGTCCCACGAAAGGAGATCCGTGAACGTCAGCTACGGAGTTCGCTCGTTGGTGCTCTTGGCCTCGACGCTTGTGTTCATCCTCGCCGTCTTCTCGGAGGAGAGGTACGCAGATCTGCTCGCCTGGGGTCTGGCCGGTCTCGCCCTCTCGTTCCTCCTGGCCGACCTCGGCTGGGATCGCAAGTACGGCACCCGCAGGTAGGCCGGAAAAGAAAGGGGCCGCCTTTCGGCGGCCCCACTCCGGTTACCAGCGTTGCATTAGTAGAGGCGCTTCCTGCCTCGGCCCGAGAGAGTTACATGGCCGGGCGGCGCGTTACGCGTCGTCCCCCACGCTGGCTAGGCGATTCCCCGTAGGTGCCGGGGACACACCTCTACCCGCTGGTACCTCCACTGCCCGTACTGGAAATCTCCACTCTCGGACCACCTCCTTTCCGCGGTTAGTCCGCAGAATATCAGGCGGCGCCGAGGTCACCCCGGAGGACCACGGACAACTCGAGCCCGCGGTCGAGCGGGACGGTCACCGACTCCAGAGTCGGGTCGGCCTGCCGAGCCTCCGAGTAGGCACGCAAGGTGTCGGCGTGCAGCGTCACATCGTCCGCGACGACGAGCGCGCCCGGCTCGAGTTTCCCACGGGCGAGCCTGAAGAGATCCTCGTAGAGCTTGTTGGCGGCGTCGAGGAAGACGACGTCGAAGACGTCGTCGATCGCCGGCAACGTCTCGAGGGCGTCGCCCTCGACGAGCTCCGCCACCTCGTCGAGCCCTGCAGCGGAGATGTTCCGGTGCCAGTCCGCGATGCAACTCGCGTCGCGTTCGAGTGCCAGGACCCGGCCACCGAGGTACCGGACACCGGCCGCGAGCCAGATTGTCGAGTAGCCACGTCCGGCCCCGATCTCGAGTACCTCGCAGCTCCCCTGCGGCGCGACCAGCGAGAAGAGGAACCGGCCGGTGGTTGGCTCGACCGGTACGCCGGGTGGTCGCGGTTCCTCAGCCTCGATCCGTTCGAGGACGCCGCGCACGCGATCGTCCAGCATCAGCGGACCTTAGCGTCGATCTCCTGCTGGACCTGACCGCGCACGTAACAGCCCGCGATGTGGTCGTTCACGATGCCGCACGCCTGCATCGCGGCGTAGACGGTCGTCGGCCCGACGAATCGAAATCCAGCACGTTTGAGCTCCTTCGAGAGCGCTACCGACTCCGGCGTCGTCGACGGCAGGTCGTAGATGGTCTTCACCGGGCGGCGCGGCTTCGGGCGATGGGACCAAACGAGCGCGTCGAGCGGATTCCCCGCCTCGCGCAGGGCGAGCGTGCCGCGCGCGTTGGCGATTGCCGCCTCGATCTTGCCGCGGTGGCGGACGATGCCGGCGTCTTTCAGCAACCGGGCGACTTCGCGTTTCCCGAAGCGCGCGACGAGCTCCGGGTCGAAGCCTGAGAAGGCCGCGCGGAAGTTCTCGCGCTTCCGCAGGATGGTCAGCCAGGACAGGCCGGACTGGAAGCCTTCGAGACAGAAGCGCTCGAGCAGTCCGCGTTCGTCGAGGACCGGCCGGCCCCACTCCTCGTCATGGTAGGCGTGGTAGAGCGGGTCGCTCGTCGTCCAGCAGCGTTTCGGCTCAGGCAACTTCGACTTTCACCATGCCGTCCGCGACGCGTACCGGGAAGGTCCGGACGGGCTCGACCGCAGGCAGTGTCAGCGCCCTGCCTGTGCGGATGTCGATGTTGGCGCCGTGGCGCGGGCAGATGGCAACGCCCTCATCGCAGTCGAACTCGCCTTCGGCAAGGGGACCGTCGTCATGCGAGCAACGGTCCTCGATCGCGTAGTACTCGCCGTTCAAGTTGTAGACGCCAAGCGCGAGTTCCCCGGCGTAGACGATCTTGACGGAGCACGGAGGCAGCTCATCCACCGCGCAGACGTCGAGCTCTGCCACGAGCTACTTCAACTCGAGATCGCCTGACGCCCCGGCCCATTCTTCTGGGAGCGGTGTGCCCTTTGCCTTGTGCAGTGCGAGCTTCAGCGTCGAGAGCCCGAGCAGTGCGCACTTCAGCCGGACCGGGCTCAGGGGGATGCCGATCTCGTCGAGCAGCTCGTCACGCGGCAGCGTTGCGACCTGCGTGGCGCTGCGTCCTTTCACCATCTCCATGAGCATCGAGGTGGCCGCCTGCGAGATCGCGCAGCCGCGACCCGAGAACTTCACCTCGTCGATCGTGTCGCCGTCCTCGTCGAATACGACGAAGATGGAGACCTCGTCGCCGCACAGCGGGTTCTGTCCCTCCGCGTGCGCGTCAGCGTTGTCGAGCTCCCCGTGGCCGCGCGGGTTCTTGTAGTGATCGAGGATCACCTCGCGGTACATCTGGTCGAATTCATTCATTGGTTCATCGAGCCTAGCGAAGGGCCAACTACGCCAGAAGCTTGTGGGCCTTGTGCAGGCCTTCGACGAGCCGGTCGATCTCGTCGGGAATCGTGTACAGGTAGAAGCTCGCGCGGTTCGTTGCGGCGACGCCGAGCTTCGCCATCAGGGGCTGGCAGCAGTGGTGGCCGGCGCGGATCGCGACCCCGTCCATGTCGAGGATCTGCGCGACGTCGTGCGGATGCACGCCCTCGATGTTGAAGGAGACGATGCCCGCACGCCGGTCCGGCGCCGGGCCGTAGCCGACGAAGCCGGGGACATCTGCCAGCCGCTCGAGTGCGTAGACCAGGAGCTCGCGCTCGTACTGCTCGATCGCGTTCAGCCCGACGTCGCTCACGTAGTCGATCGCGGCGCCGAAGCCCACCGCTTCGGCGATCGGCTGCGTGCCGGCCTCGAATTTGTACGGGAGCTGGCCCCAGGTCGTCTCCTCCAACTTCACCGAGCGGATCATGTGGCCGCCGAGATTGAAGGGCGCCATCGCCTCGAGCAACTCAGCGTGTCCCCAGAGTGCGCCCACGCTCGTCGGTCCACACATCTTGTGGGACGAGAACGCCAGGAAGTCGCAGCCGAGCTGCTGCACGTCGATCGCGTGATGCGGAGCCGCCTGCGCGGCATCGACGACCATGATCGCTCCGTGCTCGTGTGCCCACTCGCCGAGCCGCTCGACCGGGTTGATCGTGCCGAGTGCATTCGAGACGAGATTGTTCGCGACGACCTTGATGTTGCCGGCGCGTGCAATCTCTTCCAGCGAGTCGAGCTGGAGCTCGCCGTGCTCGTCCAGTGGGATCGCCTTGAAGGTGGCGCCGGTTCGCTTCGCGATGTACTGCCACGGGACGAAGTTGGAGTGGTGCTCGAGCTCTGTGACGACCACGACGTCCCCCGGACCGAGGTTGTCGAGGCCCCACGCGTATGCGACGAGGTTGATGCTCTCGGTCGCGCCGTGCGTGAAGATCAGCTCGCGCGGGTCCGGTGCGTTGACGAAGCGTGCGACCTTCTCCCGCGCGCCCTCGTACTCCGCGGTGGCGAGCTCCGAGAGCGTGTAGACGCCGCGATGCACGTTCGCGTACGAGGTCTCGTAAAATGTGCGGAGCTTGTCCAGCACCTGACGCGGCTTGTGTGAGCTCACCGCCGAGTCGAGATAGGCCAGCGGCTTGCCGCGGACTTCCTGCTCGAAGATCGGGAAGTCGGCGCGAAGCTTGCTCGCGTTGAGCTTTGTCTCAACCTTTACGGCCACGACCTCATGGTACCCGCGGGTGGCGCCCCTACCTGTGCTCAGTGCAGCCGGAGCTCAGCCCGCGCGGAACCGGCCTTCAGCAGTGTCACTCGGAACGAGCCGGGGAGCTTGGACGACTCACCGCGTGCGATCCACGGCCGATTCGCCTTCACAGGTCGCAGCATGAGCGCCGCGGAGCGCGCGAAGGGCGCGAGGTCGCGAGCCTCGACGAACCGGACGAGCAGCCCGCGGAACGGCCGAGCTCGGTACTCGATCCACCAGGAGCCGTCTTCGGCGTCGATTACGAGCGCCTGGGCGAGGGTTGACCTCGCGGTCGGCGGCGCGAGCACGTAGCGCTTGGCGACGGTGACATGGGGCTGCGCGGGGATCCAGCCGAGGAGCACCTTTTCGTATGCGCTGAAGTCGAGGAGGCCGCTGCCCATCGGGCTGAAGGGGTCGCCGGTCTCGTTCACGCCGCACTGCATCGGGCTGACGCGGCACCCGGAGGCCTGAGCGTGGCCGAGACCCATCGCGTGACCGAGCTCGTGGACGAGGAGCTCGACGGTCGGCTGCCGAGTCAGCATGACTTCGTGCCCCCACGTGGCCCCATGAAAACCGCAGCGGCTCTCGGCGATCGCATAGACGACGTCGTCGTAGCGCGCGGGGTCGAAGCCCGCACGGTCTGCTGCGAGCCGCGCCGGCGCTACAACTGCCTCGAGGCTCCGGTTGGTGGTGCCGCCGCAGCCCGGGTTGCCGCTAAACGCGGGCAGCCAAGGCGTGACGTCGGCGTTCAGGTGCAACTGGCCGAAGGAAGCTGTCTGGAAGAAGGCCTCGGCCTGGCGGACCGTTCGCTCGACCTCGGCGACCGTGTAGGGCCTTGGACCGGAGGTCGCGAGGACCACGAGCACGCGTTCTTCGCCCATCGCCGCGGCTCCGGCCGAGTGGGGCACGAGGAGGGCGAGCAAGGCGATTACCGCGTAGAGCGGCGCCCGAGCCACGTTCGGAGTATGCGCCTTTACCCGGAGGGAAAAAAGGCGCTCTTAGGTGATTCTTAGCCCTGAGGGATGCGCGCTTCGAGCGCGGCGGCGAGCGATTCCCGGACCGCCTCGAACTCGATCCGGTCGAGAATGTCCTGGAAGAAGCCGCGCACGATCAACCGTTCGGCCTCTCCTCGTGAGAGACCGCGGGCCATTGCGTAGAACAGCTCCTCGCGGTCGACGCGGCTCACCGTTGCCCCGTGGGTGCAGCGGACGTCGTTCGCGAGGATCTCGAGGCCCGGAATCGGGACGGCGTGCGTCGTCGGAGACAGCATGAGGTTGCGGTTCTCCTGGTACGCGTTCGTCTTCTGAGCGTCCTTCTCCACCCGGATCATTCCGCGCCAGACCGCGGTGGACGTGTCGCGGAGCGCACCCTTGAACGCGAAGTCGGAGGTCGTGTTCGGGGCGATGTGTTCCTGGAACGTGTCGTAGTCGAGGTGCTGGTCGCCGTCGGTGAAGTAGGCGCCCGTCACGCGCGAGGCGGCGCCCTCGCCTGCGAGGTCGTTCTGGATCCGGACCTTTCCCTTCTTCGACCCGAAGCCGCCGGCGACCCAGTCGAGCTCGGCGTTGCGCTCGACACGCGCGTGGTGCGTCGCGAAGTGCCAGGTCTCCCGTGAGAGGTTCTGGATCGACACGTACTCGAACTTCGAGCCTGGCCCAACGAAGAACTCCTGAGCAGTGTTGGTGTACGAGCGGAGGTCCGGCGCGGTGGATGCCACCTCCTCGACGAGCGTGAAGTCGGAGCCCTCTTCCGCCACGACGAGCAGGCGCCAGATGAGCGAGCCCGACTCCGTCGAGTTCGTGACACGCACGTAGAGAGGCTTGTCGAGCTGGACGCCTTTCGGGACGACGACGAGCAGACCGTGCTCCCAGACCGCTGCGTTGTGCGCGGCGAACTTCTCGTCCCAGCCGACGAGGGAGTAGAGCTTCTCGTGATCCTCCGTGAGCGGCTCGAACGTGACGCCTTCCGGCGCCCGCTCGATCTCGACTCCGCTCTCGCTGATCGTGGCGAATCCCGCCACGTCCAAGTCGAGCATGGTCCCGCCGGGACGCGTCTTGGGGTCAGACCCGGAGACTTGTCCGAAGGAGTCAGGGTCGAAGTCCTTCAGGTCGGTGAAGCGCCAGTGCTCCTCCGTCGTGTCCGGGAGCGGCAGCGCGCGGTAGGACTCGAGCGCCTTAGCGCGGGACACGGGGCGCATACCTGTTGTGGAGGATGACCACGTTGCCGTCCGGATCTTTGACGAAGCCCATGTGGCAGACCCCGGTGTCCTCGATGCCCATCACCTCGGCACCAGCGGCCTTCACTTCTTCGACCGCCGCATGCACGTCGGCGACGCGGAGCGCGACGCCGCTCTCGTTGGCCGCGAATGGGATGTCGTCCTCCTCCGGCATCCAGAAGGAGAAGGTCACGTTAGGGGCCTCGACCTCAGCTTCCGTGTACGCACTCGACGGCAACCCCAGCACGTCGCGGTACCACGCCACTGCGCGTGCCGTGTCACGCGTCGGTACCGACACGAAGTCCACCTGCTCGACTTGCATTACGGCAGCGAGCCGTCTGAATACGGCGCGTGGCGGTTGTGCAGGATCAGCGAGTTGCCGTCGGGATCCTTGAAGAACGCCATGTGACAGACGCCCGAGTCGTATGCCTCCTCGAAGAGAAACTTGACGCCTTCGGCCTCGAGCTTCTTCATCCCCGCGGCGACATCTGGCACGCGGAGCGCGATCGCGACGTTGCTCGGACTGAACGGCACCCCTGTCTGTTCCGGCGTGTTCAAGAGGATCGTCACGTTGCCGGTCTCGAACTCGGGCCACTCCGGACTCGCCTTCTCGTTTCGCTTCAGTCCGAGCGTCTCACCGTAGAACCTGACGGAGCGCTCGCGGTCGGTCACCGGCACTCCGACGAAGTCGGTGCGCAGGACACCGAGCTCAGCCAACCGAGCCTTCCATCTGCAGCTGGATCAACCGGTTCATCTCGACCGCGTACTCGAGCGGCAGCTCCTTCGTGATCGGCTCGACGAAACCGGAGACGATCAGCGCGGAGGCCTCCGCCTCGGTGAGCCCGCGCGACATCAGGTAGAAGAGCTGCTCCTCGCCGATCTTCGAGACGGTCGCCTCGTGACCGATGTCGACCTCGTTCTCGTCGATCTTCATGTACGGGTACGTGTCGGAGCGCGACTCCTCGTCGAGGATCAGCGCGTCGCAAACGACCTTGGACTTCGAGCCCTTTGCGCCCTTCGCCACCTCGAGCAGGCCGCGGTAGCCGGCTCGCCCGCCGTTCTTCGAGATCGACTTGGACGTGATCACGGACGACGTGTTCGGTGCGATGTGGACGGCCTTGCCACCCGCATCCTGGTGCTGCCCCTTGCCGGCGAACGCGATCGACAGCACCTCGCCGTGCGCACGCTCCCCGAGCAGCCAGATCGCGGGGTACTTCATCGTCAGCTTCGAGCCGAGGTTCCCGTCGACCCACTCCATCGTCGCGCCCTCGTAGGCGACCGCGCGCTTCGTGACGAGGTTGTAGACGTTGTTCGACCAGTTCTGGATCGTCGTGTACCGGCAGCGCGCGTCCTTCTTGACGATGATCTCCACGACGGCGCTGTGCAGAGAGTCGGTCGAGTAGATCGGCGCCGTGCAGCCCTCGACGTAGTGCACGTATGCGCCCTCGTCGACGATGATCAGCGTCCGCTCGAACTGGCCCATGTTCTCCGCGTTGATGCGGAAGTACGCCTGCAGCGGCATCTCGATGTGAACGCCCGGCGGCACGTAGATGAACGAGCCTCCCGACCAGACGGCGGAGTTGAGTGCCGCGAACTTGTTGTCGTTCTGCGGGATGATCGTTCCGAAGTACTGCTTGACCAGCTCCTCGTGCTCGCGCAGACCGGAGTCCATGTCGAGGAAGAGCACGCCCTGCTTCTCGAGGTTCTCCTGGAGCTTGTGGTAGACGACCTCGGACTCGTACTGCGCGCCGACGCCGGCGAGGTACTTCTTCTCCGCCTCGGGAATGCCGAGCTTGTCCCAGGTGTCGAGGATCTCGGCGGGTAGGTCCTCCCAGCGCTCGGCCTGCTTCTCGGTCGGGCGGATGTAGTAGTAGATGTTCTCGAAGTCGATGTCGTTGAGGTTCCCGCCCCACTGCGGCAGCGGCCGGGCGAGGAAGTAGTCGAGGGACTTGTGCCGGAACTTGCGCATCCAGTCGGGCTCGTTCTTGTGCTCTGCGATCGCCTCGACGACCTCGTGTGAGATCCCTCGGCCGGACTTGAAGAAGTAGTCCTTGGCCTCGTCGGGATTGGAGAAGCCGTACTTGTACTCCTCGCGGATCTGCTGAACGGTTTCGGTTTCGGTCGCCATCAGACTGCTACCACCCCATAGCGTTCGTAGCCCTCGGCCTCGAGCTTGTGTGCCAGCTCAGGACCGCCTTCTTCCACAATACGCCCGTCGATGAAGACGTGCACGAAATCGGGCGTGATGTAGTCCAGGATCCGTTGGTAGTGGGTGATCACGAGGGCCCCCATCTCGGGGCCGACGAGCTCTTTCACCCCTCCGGCGACGACCTTGAGCGCGTCGATGTCCAGTCCGGAGTCGGTCTCGTCGAGGATCGCGATGCGCGGCTTCAGCATCGCCATCTGGAGGATCTCCACCCGCTTCTTCTCGCCGCCCGAGAAGCCGTCGTTGAGATAGCGCGACGCGAGCTCGCGGGAAACCTTGAGCCGGTCCATCTGGTCGAGCAGCTCCTTCCGGAACTCCGGAATCGGAACCGGGTTGTCCTCGCCGCCGTTCTGGGCCTTCCGGATCGAGTTGATCGCGCTGCGCAGGAAGCTGGTCACGGTGACGCCCGGAACCGCGTGCGGATACTGGAAGGCGAGGAACAGGCCGCGGTGGGCGCGCTCGTCCGCCTCCATCTCGAGGACGTTCTCTCCGTCGAGGAGGAGCTCGCCCTCGGTGATCTCGTAGGCGGGGTGACCCATCAGGGCGTACGCGAGCGTGGACTTGCCGGACCCGTTCGGGCCCATGACGGCGTGCACCTCGTTAGGGCTCACGGCCAGGTCGACGCCCTTGACGATCTCGGTCCCGTCCTCCAGGGCGACGTGCAGGTTCTTCAGCTCGAGCACAGCCAACTTTGTTACGTCCTTTTCCCCGTAGGAAAGCGGCCTGAACGGCCAGCTAGTAGCTCCATCGTAGCCAATGCGGGCCCGGGCTCGGACACCCACTTCTTCCGGCCCACAGGGCGCCGTCTTTCCCCCACCTGCCGCCTCAAACCGCTACCCTGAGCGTATGCCAAACGTCGGCCCGTGGGAGATCATTCTGCTGCTCTTGCTGGCGCTGTTGCTCTTCGGCGCCAAGCGTCTTCCGGAGATCGGACGCTCGATGGGGCGCGGCATGCGCGAGTTCAAGGATTCGGTCAGCGGCAAGGATCAAGACGACGAGCCGGCCGAGCTCCCGATGCAGACGACTGACGCAACGATCGCGGCGCGCGAGCGCGAGCGCGACACCGCGTAGCCCATGGTGAGACTGCCGCGGCGCCTCCGCCACGGTGAGGAGGCGACGCTTGTCGAGCATCTCGATGAGCTTCGCACGCGGATCTTCGTTGCCCTCGGCGCGCTCGCACTCGGGTTTGCCGTCGCGTTCGTGTTCCACCACACGATCCTCGACTGGCTGAACGGCCCTTTGCCGGAGGGCCGCGGCAAGCCGCTGACGCTTGGCGTGGCGGAGCCGTTCCTCACCGCGGTCAAGGTGAGCATGCTTGCCGGGCTCGCCCTCGCTCTACCGGTCGTGCTCTGGCAGCTCTGGAGCTTCCTCGCGCCCGCCGTGGAGCAACACGCGGAGCGCACGGTTCTCGTGTTCGTCCTGTTCGCAACCGTGTTGCTCGCGGCAGGTATCGCATTCGGCTACTGGGTCGTGCTGCCGAAGGCGATCGACTTCCTGACGACCTTCGACGAGAGCCAGTTCCGCATCGAGTTACGCGCGCGTGAGTACTACGGGTTCGTCATGACCGTGCTGCTCGCGGTCGGTCTCGTGTTCCAGCTCCCGATCTTCATGCTCGCGCTCGTGCGACTCGGCGTGGTCTCGACCGAGACGTTGCGTAGCAACCGCCGCCTCGGGTACTTCATCGTCGCCGTGGTCGCGGTGCTACTGCCCGGAATCGACCCGGTCACGACGACGCTCGAGGCGGTGCCGCTGATCGTGTTGTACGAGCTCTCGATCTGGCTAGCGGTGCTCGTCGAACGCCGGTCGCCGCAACCCGAAGCGGCTAGCCTTACCGACCCGTGACCGTGCTCTCAGCCGACTGGGTGCTGCCGATCGAGGGGCAGCCGATCGAACGTGGAGCGCTCGCGATCGAGGATGGGCTCATCGTCGCGGTCGGCACCGCCGAGGAGCTCGGTGAGGGGATGCGCTACGACGACTCGGTGATCCTCCCGGGCTTCGTCAACGCGCACACACATCTCGAGTACGCGGTGTACGGCGGTTTCGGCGACGGCCTCGGTGACTTTGCGGAGTGGATCACGCTGCACATTCAGCGCAAGGCGCGCATCGGCTGGGATGGGTACGTGGACGTCGCGCGGCTCGGTGTGGCGCAATGCCTCGGATCGGGAGTGACCACCGTTGGTGACTGCAGCTATAGCGGTGCGACGGCGGTCGCCTGCTCGGAGCTCGGGCTGCGGGGCATCGTCTACCTCGAGGTCTTCGGCGCCGATCCGGCTCGGGCGCTCGAGCACTTCGCAGCGATCAAGGACCGCGTCGACCACGCATTCTCCGATCGCGTCCGGCCGGGCATCTCGCCGCACGCTCCGTACTCGGTTTCGCTCGAGCTCTACCGCGCCGCGGCAGAGCTGGGCCTGCCCCTCGCCACGCACATCTCCGAGAGCCCGGCAGAGGTGAAGTACCTCTTGAGCGGCGAGGGCCCGTGGGGTGGTTACAGCGACCTGCTCGTCGATCCCCCGGGCACGACCGGGACGCGGCTGCTGGCGGAACACGGCCTGCTCGGGCCCGGCGTCGTCGCCGCGCATTGCGTGATGCTCGACGACGAGGAGATCGGGCTGATCGCCTCCACGGAGACCGGCGTTGCACACTGCCCTCGCTCCAACGCCGCGCTCGGCTGCGGCGTCGCGCCGCTGGCCGAGCTCCGGGCTGCCGGAGCGCGAGTCGGGGTGGGGACGGACAGCCCGGCTTCGGCGCCCTCGTTCGATTTCTTCGAGGAGCTGAGGGCCGTCGTCCTCTCGGCCCGCGCGCGGGCCGCCCGCCCGGATGTCCTCTCCGCCACCGAGGCGCTGGAGCTCGCGACGATCGGCTCTGCCCGCGCACTGGGGCTGGAATCGGAGGTCGGGTCGCTCCTTCCGGGCAAGCGAGCCGACATCGCAGTCGTGTCGCTGGCAGGCTCTCCGTATCTACCCTGGGAGGACCCCGCCGGCGCGGTCGTGTTCGGCGGGTCGCCCGACCGCGTGGTTGCGACCTACGTGGACGGGGAAACGCGCTACGAGAAGGGAGGAACGGATTGGCACGAGCTGACCGCCGCCGCGCACAACGCGAGGCGCGCCATGCTCGCCGCCCCGCCGGCCGTAAGGCCGGAGGCAGCGGTTCCGCGCGCGTAGCCGAAGAGACGATGTTCTTCCCGCGCCTGCGCAACCAGGCGAAGTGGGCGTTCGTCTTCCTGATCCTCGTCTTCGGCGGCGGCTTCATCTTCCTCGGCGTCGGGTCGGGCGGGCTCGACCTCGGCCAGCTCATTAGCGACGCTTTCGGCAATCGCAGCGCTTCGACCGGATCTGTCTCGGACGCGCAGGACGCAGTCCGCGAACGGCCCTTCAACGCTTTGGCACGCCGCAAGCTGGCCACAACTCTCGAGCAGAAAGGCCGGGTCGACGAGGCGATTGTCGCTTGGGGCGAGTATGTGCGCCTGCGGCCGCGTGACTTCGCCGCCCGGCGGCACCTTGGCGACCTCCAGCTCGGCCAGGCCGACCGCTACCTCCGCCAGGCGCAGTTCGCTGCCGTCGCCCAGGCAGAGGCGAACGCAGGGCAGACCTTCGGGCCTTCCCAGTCCGATTCCTTTGGTCGTGCGTTGGGCCAGGACCCGGTCACGGCCGCGGTCAGCGCGAAGTACAACGCGCAGCTCCAGGAGGCCTCGACCAAGTATCAGACTGCCGCCGCCCAGGCGGTCAACACGTATCAAGGCATCGTGAAGCTGCGGCCGAACGACGAGCAGGCGTTCTTCTCGCTCGCGCAGGCCGCGGACACGCTCCGGCAGACGCAGGTGGCGATCAACGCGTACACGCGGCTGCTCGCCTTCGACCTGGACGAGGCCACGAAGGCCCAGATCCGCGAGCGGATCAAGACCCTGCGCCAGTCGCTCCCGTCCCAGGGTTAGACAGGGTTAGACTCCGCGCGGACGGGAAGAGGCCCGCCGAGACGACACCGGGGGAAGATGAACTTCGACATCAAGACCGAGCAGCTGGGAGACGATGCCTTCGTGATCTCGCTCGCGGGCGAGGTCGACCTGTACACCGCGCCTGAGTTCAAGCAGCAGCTGCTCGAGGTGATCGGCCAGGGCGGCAAGCAGGTCATCGTCGATTTCAGCGACACGACGTTCATCGACTCGACCACGCTTGGAGTCCTCGTGGGCGGTGTCAAGCGCCTGCGCACGAACGACGGTCAGCTCTCACTCGTCTGTAGCGATCGCAACATCACGAAGATCTTCGAGATCACCGGGCTCGACCGCGTCTTCACGATCCACCCAACGCGTGCGGAGGCCGTGTCGCAGGTGAAGTCGGCAAACCAGCCTTCCGCGTAGCCTTGCTCCGCGTCGTCCTAGCCGCCGCGGTTGGGATGGCCGTCGCGTTCGTGCTTGCGGCCTGCGGGACGGGTGGGCCAGTGGGAGTCGGGAGCGCCCAGGACGGTCTCAAGCTGTTCCAGGAGGACTGCGGTAGCTGCCATACGCTCGCCGCGGCGCAGACGTCGGGGACGATCGGCCCGAATCTCGATGCTTCCTTTGCACAGGCGCGCGCGGATGGATTCAAGGAGTCGGCGATCCGCGACATCGTCGCAGGACAGATTCGCGATCCGGGCCAGTACATCACGGGGCAGGGCCAGGACAGGCTCCTGGCGAACATGCCGGTGGACATCGTCCGCGGTCAGGATCTTGCCGACGTCGCGACTTTCGTCGCGGAGAATGCCGGTAAGGACGGATTCGTCGAGCCGGTGGCAGTGAGCGGGACGAACGGAGAGACGATCTTCAAGGCGAAGTGCGGCAGCTGTCATGTGCTCGCCGCCGCTGGGACGACCGGCAAGGTGGGGCCGAACCTCGACCAGCTCAAACCGCCGCTTGCGACGATCCGGACGCAGGTGATCAACGGCGGCGGCGTCATGCCGGCGTTCAAGGGCATCCTCACCACCGCGCAGATCGACGCTGTGGCGCGGTACGTCGCGCAGGTCGCCGGCAAGAAGTAGTGCCTTTCGACGTCGAGGCGTTCGTCGAGCTCGGGCGCGGACGGCTGCCGGGGCTGATCGGCATCCAGGTGGACGAGGTAGAGGTAGGTCGTGTGCGGATGCACCTGACGCTCCGCGACGAGCTCCTGGCGCCGAACGGCTATCTCCACGCGGCGACCGTCGTGGCCCTCGCAGACTCGGCTTGCGGTTACGGCTGCATCGCGGCGCTGCCGGAAGGCGCGACCGGCTTCACGACCATCGAGCTGAAGACGAACTTCCTAGGCACGGCGCTCGACGGAACCCTTTACTGCGAGTCGCGACGAGTGCACGGCGGCCGCACGACCGAGGTGTGGGACGCGACGGTAACGGACGAGGCCGGCAAGACCCTGGCCCTCTTCCGCTGCACGCAGCTTCTTCTGTACCCACAGCCGAAATAGACTTTGTGGCTCTGAGCCACTTAAGTCGTTCGCTCGCGTTCCAGGTCGACCACGACGTGCGTGATCGGCACCGAGAAACGTTCGCGCGCCTTCTCCACGACACCGCGCTCCAGCCAGTTCGAGCGCCCTTCCGGGTGGGTCGAGATGATGATCTCGTCGGCGCCGAAGGTTCGCAGCGCATCCTCCATCGCCTGGAGCGGATCGCCGTCGCCGACCTCGCCTCGCGCTTCCACGCCGGCTTCCGAGAGCTTGGCGAGGCTCTCGTCGAGCCGTTCCTGAGCCGCAGCGCGCGCGCCGTCGTCGTCCGAGACCCAATGCCGCAACGGTGAGTTGAGCGCCGGCGTCACGACGAGCACCTCCTCGCGGACATCGAGGCTCTTCGCGAGGATCGCGGAGCGAAGCACGTGTCCGCCAACCGTCTCGTTCGCGATCACGAGGATGCGATGCTCGCCCTCGGCATGCGGGCGCGCAGCGGTCCGCGGCACTTGTTCGTCGCGACGGGCCCGCCACCACCACGCGAGGGCCGCCGCCGTCAGCACAACGAAGATGCCGAGCCCGACCCACTCTCCTCCCACAACCGTCGCGAGCACGATCGCTCCGAAGTAGGCAATCGACGCGATCAGGAACCTAAACGCCTCGGCCTCGCTGCGGAGCGGATTGATCACTGATGGTCTGTCCGGTCTCGTTGATGGATGCCTGGGTCGCGAGCACCAAGCCAGGGCCCGCACTCGCCCGCAGCCAAGGCTGAAAGCCTTGGTAAGGGTGAGGGTGGGGTCTGGCGCAGCGTGATCGCGGGCCAGGCGCCACCGAACGGGGCCGGACAGGCCATCTAGATCAGATACACGGTTGAGTACACGACAATCCACATTACGTCCACGAAGTGCCAGTAGATCCCTCCGATCTCGACCCCGTGGTGGTGCTCAGGCGTGAAGTGTCCCCGGAAGGCGCGGATCGTCATGAAGAGCAGGATCGTGAGGCCGACGAAGACGTGCGCCCCGTGCAGGCCGGTAAGACAGTAGAAGATCGTGCCGAAGGCGCCGTCGTGAGGTGCGAAGCCCACTCGAGAGTACTCGCGGCCCTGGGTCAGCAGGAAGACGAGGCCCATCAGGAAGGTGAGCAGCAGTCCCGCCTGCAAGCCTGCACGGTTGCCGCGCTTGATCGACTGGAGCGACCAATGCATCGTGAAGCTCGACGTCACGAGGATCGCCGTGTTCACGCCTGCGATGAAGATCGGCAGGTGGAAGGGCGGCGTGGGCCACTCGATGCCGTTCACGACGCGCACGAAGAAGTACGCGGTGAAGAAAGCGCCGAAGAGCATGATCTCCGACGCGATGAACAGCAACATCCCGAGCACCGAAGCGCTGACGCGGGAGCTCTGGTTCGCGATGGGCGGTCCGTGATGCGCTTCGGCGTGGGAGGCCATTAGACCGGGACCTCGCTCGTGGCGATCACGTGCTCCACCGGCACGTCCGTGTCGTTGCGCAGCCGCTCGACGAGATCGCGCCGCAGCCAGCCCGAACGCTCGGGGCCGAAGGTCGAGACGATGATCTCGTCCACGCGTTCGTCGCGCATCGCCTCCAGTGCGGCGGAGTACGGATCGGGATGCGCGACCTGGCCGTGCGCGTCGATGCCCGCGCCTCTCAGCTCGCCGAGCGCGCGTTTCAGCCGGCGCTCCGCATCGGGATGCGCGCCCTCCGAGGGATCGCTCTGCGGCGAGACGATCAGGAAGCTCGCGTCGCCGCGAGCCGCACGCTCGCGGATCTTGTCGAGCAGATCGTGCCCGATGACTGTTTCGTTCGCAATCACGAGGACGTTCTGTTGGCCGGTCTCGCCGCTGACGTCGACGACGACGTGTTCCACCGGCCGGCCCTCCGCCGCATCCTTGATTCGGTCGACCACGTTCTTGCGCAGCCAGCCGGACTTCTGTTGCGGGTGCGTGGCCACGACGATCTCGTCCACCTGGGGCTCGAGCTGGGCCAGCGCGTCCTTGACCGCCGTGACCGGATCGGTCTCGACGACGAGGCCGTGGGCCGGGATGCCTTCGTCACGCAGCAGCGCCAGCGTCCGGTCGAGCCGCCGGCCCGCGGCCGCGCGCCGCGTGTCCTCGTAGACCACGTAGCTGCGCTGGGGCTGGCTTACGGGCGCGATGACCGTCACGTGCAGGTCGTCCGCGCCCTGCCGCCGCTCGATCGCCTCGATCAGCTTGCGGCCGGTCACCGTCTCGTTGGCGACCACGAGTATGTGCATCAGTGCGTTCGCACCTCCTCGGTCGTTCCGGCTCGGTCACCGTTCAAGACTGCGTGTCGAGCGCCCGGGACGCCGTACTCGTACGGACTGCCGACCACCTGTGGAACCTCGTCGAAGTTGAACACCGGTGGCGGTGACGACACCTGCCATTCCAGCGTGAGCGCACGCCACGGATTTCCGGGAGCCGGCGCTCCGCGGCGCATGCTCGTGACCATGTTGTAGATGAAGATGATCGTCGATGCGCCCAGCGCGAACGAGGCGATCGAGATGAAGAGGTTCCAGTTCCCGAACGTCGGGTCGTAGTCCGAGACGCGGCGTGGCATGCCCTGCGTCCCGATCAGGTGCATGGGGAAGAACGTCAGGTTGAACCCGACGAAGGTCAGCCAGAAGTGCAGCTTGGCGAGCCGTTCGTTGTACATCCTGCCGGTCATCTTCGGGAACCAGTAGTAGATCCCGGCGAAGATCGTGAACAGCGAGCCACCGAAGAGCACGTAGTGGATGTGCGCGACGACGAAGTAGGTGTCGCTCGTGTGGATGTCGATCGGGACCGCTCCGAGGTAGATGCCCGAGAGGCCACCGATCACGAACATGGACACGAATCCCAACGCCCACAGCATGGGTGCCGAGAAGTTGATCTTTCCTTCCCATAACGTCGCCAGCCAGGAGAACACCTTGATGCCGGTTGGGATCGCGATCAGCAGCGTGGTGATCATCATGGGCACGCGGAGCCAGGGCGCCATCCCCGAGACGAACATGTGATGTGCCCAGACCGAGAAGCCCAGGACGAGGATCGCCATCAGCGACAGTGCCATCAGCCGGTAGCCGAAGATCGGCTTGCGACTTAAGGCAGAGATCACCTCGGAGGCGATCCCGAAGCCGGGCAGCATCATGATGTAGACGGCCGGGTGGGAGTAGAACCAGAAGATGTGCTGATACCCGAGCGGGTAGCCGCCGTCCCCGGTCTCGAAGAAGCTCGTGTGCATCACCTTGTCGAACATCACGAAGAACTGCGAGCCGGCGATGAACGGCGTCGCGATCACGACGAGGAGTGAGGTGGTGAAGTTCGCCCACACGAGCAAGGGCATGCGCCAGAAGGTCATGCCGGGCGCTCGCATCGTGATGATGGTGACCAGGAAGTTGAGCGCGGTCATGATCGAGCTCGCGCCGGCCCACTGCACTCCCATGTTGAAGAAGATCGTCCCCATGGGCTGGTGCACGGACAGCGGCGCGTAACCCGTCCAGCCTGCCGCGAACGCGCCGCCCGGTGCGAGGAAGCTCGCCAGCATCATGGTTCCCGCGATCGGCAGCAGCCAGAACGACAGGGCGTTCAGGCGTGGAAACGCCATGTCCGGCGCGCCGATCATGAGCGGCAACACGAAGTTCGCGAGTCCTGCGAACGCCGGGATCACGAACAGGAAGATCATCAGCGACGCGTGGACGGAGAAGAGGCCGTTGTACGTCTGGTTGTCGAAGAACTGCATGCCAGGCCGCGCCAGCTCGGCACGGACGAGCATCGCCAGGAAGCCGCCGGCGAGCAGGAAGAAGATGGTGGTGGCGACGTACTGCATGCCGATCACCTTGTGGTCGGTGTTGACGCGGAAGTAGTCCTTCCAGCTGTATGCGCCGTGGCCCGAGTGGTCCTCCGGTTGCGTTGGGGCACCGATCGCATAGCGCGCCCAGTAGTCGAAGGCACCGATGCCGGCGAGGAAGCCGATCGGCGCTGCGGTCAGGGCGCCGACGAGCACGATGACTTCGCCGAACCAGATCGGATGCCAGCCGCCCCACCAGCGGCACAGCACGACGATCGCGCAGCCGATCCCGAAGAAGAGCGGTGTCATCCACGCGGCGCGCAGCATTCCCGGGTAGAGCAGGCGCCGCCAGCCGCGGGGAGGAGGCGGCGGTCCGTGGTGCACGTCGTGCGTCTCGTGTGTCCCAGCGACCGTCATTTCGTCTCCGCCCACTTCTCGAACGCATCCGGCTTCATCACGATGACCCGCGAACGCATCAAGGCGTGTCCCAGCCCGCAGAGCTCTGTGCAGATGACCGGATAGGTGCCGAGCTTGTTCGGCGTGATGTGCAGCGTCGGGTTGATCCCCGGAACGGCATCCTGCTTCTGGCGGAACTCAGGGACCCAGAAGGAGTGGATGACGTCCTTGGAATGCATGCGAAGCACCACCGACCGGTCGACAGGCAGGCGGAGGATGCTCGACGTCTTGTTGCCGTAGCCGGGATAGCTGTAGCTCCAGAAGAACTGCTGCGCAACGACGTCGACGCGCAGAGGATTGGCGCCGGCCGCATCGTCCTTCGCGAGCACGATTGCACTGACGATCGCGATCGCCGTGACGAGAACGGCCGGGATTGCGGTCCAGGCGATCTCGAGGCCGGTGTGTCCGTGGATCGGCGGCCCGTCGGAGTCGTCGTCGGGCGGGACGCGGAACTTGATCACGGCGTAGATCAGGACGGCCGCGACGATCGAGAAGATGAAGACGCAGATCGCCGTCACGAACCAGAAGACGAAGTCGATGCGCCCCGCCTCGTCCGATGCCGACTCGGGAAGCCAGCCCGGCACGAGCGCCAACGTAAGCCCGGCGGCCGACGCGACGAGCGCGAACAAGATCAGCTGAACGATCGAGCCCCTGCGCAAGGCGCTGCGAGCCTACTTGACGGAAGCGGCAAGGTGCGGCGGTTTCCGGCCTGGCCGGAGCGGGAATCGGACGTCTCCAACCCAAGGAGGGCTGAATGGGACTCGGAGTCGGAATCTTCCTGATCGCCGTTGGGGCGATCCTGACGTTTGCCGTGAATGCCACCTCGAGCGCGGTCGATGTCGACGCCGTTGGCTGGATCTTGATGGGCGTGGGCCTGGCCAGCGTCCTGCTCTCGCTGCTGTTCTGGCAGTCGTGGGCGGGGCCGGGCTACTGGACCCGCCGTCGCACCACGTACGTCGACGACGGCCCGCCCGTCTAGTTATTAGGGCGAATCGCGAGACGGCCCTCCGGCCGTCTCGCTGCCCTCGGCGTCGCCTGGTTCGTCCTGCCGCGCCGGCTTGCCTCCGAACATGGCCTTGAGCCAGCGGCGCAGCCGCCGCTCGGCGAACGTCTCGTCCACCGAGCCGTGCGCCTCAATGTCCTCGGCCTTGTCCCGATCGTCGTCGGAGGCCTCGGCCCAGAGCACCGATGCGGTCCCCATCGCTGAACCTTTCCACGAGCCGCCGGGTTTTTCTAGCCCACGATCGGCAGTTCGGCCACGAAGGTGGAGCCCCCCGTGCCGTTCGACTCGACCCAGATGCGGCCATCCATGCGCTCGAGCAGCTCGCGGCTGATGTAGAGACCGAGGCCGGTCCCTCCGACGCCACGGGCGAGGTCGGGGTCCAGGCGGTAGAACTTTTCGAAGATGCGGCGGTGCTCCGAGGGAGGGACGCCGAGTCCCTCGTCGCGGACGGCGAAGCGCAACCGCTGGCCCTCCACCGTGATCTCGACCGTCACGGAACCTCCGTCCGGCGAGTACTTGATCGCGTTGTCGACGAGGTTCGTCAGCACCTGGCGGGCCTTGTACGGGTCGGCGGCGATCGGCGGCGTGTTCTTCGGCGCGGTGAGCTTCAGCTCGATGTTGGGCGGGACGTAGTTGCGGGCCGCCTCGACGACAGTCCGCGCGAGCTCGACGCCGTCGCAGGTCTCGACATTCGTTGGCATTCCGCCCGACTCGAGGCGGCTGACCCACAGGATGTCGTTGACGATTCGGGCCAGCCGGTCGGATTCGCTCGCGATCACCTCGAGGAGCCCTGCCCGCTGGGGCTCGCCGAGCAGAACGTCCTCGCGGCGCAGGGTCAGGGCCGCGCCGTAGATCGCGGCAAGCGGAGTTCGGAGCTCGTGCGAGATCGTCGAGACGAAATCCGACTTCAGCCGTTCGACGGCGCGCTCGGCAGTCAGGTCCCGGAAGGCGTACACGCTCCCCCCTTCGAATCCGACCCCGGTGATCGACAGCCAGAGCTCGCGTCCTTCGATCTCGACCGCGTGCGTGGTCGGTCGCATGTCGCCGCCTTCGGAGAGGGGCTCGATCGGCGCCCAGGGGGAGATGAGCGCGTCCGCACGCCGGCCGACCGCCTCGTCTTCAGGCACGCCGCTGATTTGCTCTGCAGCCGGATTCCACAACCGGATGATTCCCTCACGGTCCACGAGCAGGACACCGTCGGCGACGTGTTCGACGACCAGAGCGGCACGGGCGCGCTCCTCGGCGGCGCGGTAGAGCCGAGCGTTCTCGACGGCGACGGCGGCTCTCCGTCCGAGGTGCTTGGCGAAATCGAGGTCGTCCTCGTCGTAGAGCCGCTCCGGGTCGGACGAAACAAGTACGAGCGCTCCGAAGGTGCGACCGCCGGCGATCAGCGGGACGATCATGGCCGAAGCCATGCCGAGCTCGCGGAGGGTCTCGTAGTGCTCCTTGTTCGTCGTCGAGGAGGCGAGCAGCTCGTCGGAGATCGTCCGGTAGAGCAGAGCTTCCCCCGTGCGCACCGCGCGGGCCGTTCCCTCAGGCTCGTCGGCCCCGGGCGGGTAGAGATGCATCGATCTCTCGGCGTACTTGCTCTTGTCCGCATCCTTGTGCACGACCGCGAGGCGCCTGAAGGTGCCGTCGGGCTCCAGAACGTCGACTGCGTACCAGTCGGCGAACGCGGGGACAAGCAGCGAGGCGAGGTTCGCGAGCGTCGACTCGTAGTCCAGCGTCGACGCGAGCTGCTCGCTCATCTCGGAGAGGACGCTCAGCCGTCCGCCGACCGCCTCCGCGTCCGCGCGCGCTTGCTCCCGCTCCGTGACGTCGGTGAGCACCACACCGACGCCGATCTTCTCGTCCGAAACGTCGCGCACCGGGTAGTAGCTGACCAGCCAGTGGCGCATGTCGTCGGGCGCTCCTGGAATCGCTCGGTGCACGTGCAGGTCGAGGACGGGCTCGCCGGTCTCGAGCACCTGGCGGTGAAGCGGCTCGATCTCCGCTGCGAGCTCGTCGCCGAGGACGTCGCGCAGAGTGCGGCCGAAGTGCTCCTCGGCCGGTAGGCCGTTCATCCGTGCCAGCGCGTCGTTCACACGGACATAGTGGAAGCTCGTGTCCATCATCGCGAGGCCGACCGGGGCAGCAGCGAACACCGCGTCGACGACGGCCAGCGACTCCTGCGCTTCGCGTCGTGCAGCCTCGGCGTCGCGGTAGAGCTGCGCATTGTCGACGGCGATTGCCGCCCGTCGCGCGAGGTCCTGCGCCACGTCGAGATCCGACTCGTCGTAACGGCGGCCGCTCTCCGCCGAGACAAACGTGATCGCTCCGAAGACCCGGTCGCGCGCGACGAGCGGAACGCACATCGACGACTTCAGCCCGAGCTCGTCAAGGATCTCGGAGAGCTCGGGCGTATCGGCTGTCGCCTCCTTGAGCAACTCATCAGGGATCTCGGAGAAGAGTTCCGGCCGGCGCGTGCGGATGACGTTGGGAACGCCGTACGGAGCGTTCGGGTCGGGCGGATACTTCTGCCTCAGCTCGTTCGCCCAGCGCACCTTCTCGGGGTCGACGTGCGCGACGGTCAGCCTGTCGATCGAACCGTCCTCCTGAACCATGTCGATCGAGCACCAGTCGGCGAAGCGGGGAACCGCGAGAGACGCCACGTTGGCCAGCGTCGTCTCGTACTCCAGCGATGAGCCGAGCAGCTCGCTCGCCTCTGCGACGAACCTCTGATCCTCCGCGAGCCGCAGCTGCGCTTCGTACAGCTCCGCGGCCCCGATTGCAGCGGCGGCAAGGTTGGCCAGTAGCGAGGCAGCACTCTTCTCTGCCTCGCTGAACTGACGGAGCTCGTGGTAGTAGAAGGTCAGCGTGCCCAGCACACGGTCGCCGTAGCGCATCGGCACCGCGAGCATCGATCTGTTGCCGGCGGCCGCGTGTGCCGACCGGTGCTCGGGGGTCAGCCACTCAGTCGCCGCGATGTCCTCGGCGACGATCGGCTCGTCGAGTGAGACCGTGGCGGTGTTGCTGCTGATCGCCTGGGCGACGACAGCCACGTACTCGTCCGAGAGGCCCGAGTGGAGGGCCACGCCCCAGGTCCCGGTCGACGCGTCGAGCTGCCAGAGCGCGTATGCGTCGGCAGCCAACGTCCGCCGCGCAAGGTCGATCACATTGGGCAGGACCTGCTTGCGGTCGAGGGAGCCGAGCAAGGTCGACGAGGCCTCTAGAAGAAGCCGGAGCCGGGCGATCTCCTCGGCGTACTGCCGCTCGAGATCGTCTAGAGCATCGCGTTCGACGTCGTGCGTCGCCAAAGGACCCCCTGGTTGGGCGAACCGTCTGACTTTACTCCGCGTCCAGCGATTTTCCTTATCGGCGCATTGAGGCGATCCCTGGAGCGAGCTAACCCGGCGCGACAACTCGCCAGCGGCGGTTGCGGGTGTCCGATCGCCAGTTTCCGCAGCCGCCTGGGAGATGTAAAACGCCGCGTTGGCGGCGTCTTCGGAGTGGGCCGTGCAGGGATCGAACCTGCGACCTTGGGATTAAGAGTCCCCTGCTCTACCAGCTGAGCTAACGGCCCCGAGCGGGAGCCAAGTGTAGCGCCCGTCCGACGCCGATCAGCCACGGTGCCGGTCAGAACATCCCCTGCTGTCTCCCATCAGTAGCCTTGCGCGGATGAAGGCGGAAGTGGCAATCGTCGGGGCGGGCTACGTCGGGATGCCCCTCGCACAGGTCTTCGCCGACGCCGGCAAGAGCGTCGTGCTCCTCGACGTGCAGGAGGACGTCGTTGCTGCGATCAACCGCGGGGAGAGCCACATCGTCGACGTCGGCTCGGCCGAGCTGAAGCGGTTGGTCGACGACGGTCGTATCAGCGCCACGACGGACTACGACGTCCTGAAGGACGTCGACGCGATCCTGATCGCCTTGCCGACGCCACTCTCGGACCAGCGTGAGCCTGACCTCTCGATCGTCGAGGGTGCCGTCGAGCAGATCGCGACGCGGCTACGCAAGGGCCACGTCGTGGTGCTCGAGTCCACGACGTACCCAGGAACGACCCGCGAGCGTCTCCAGCCCATCCTCGAAACCAGCGGGCTCGAGGCCGGGACGGACTTTCACCTTGCGTTCTCGCCGGAGCGCGTCGACCCGGGCCGGAGCGACTGGACGACACGCAATACGCCGAAGCTGGTCGGCGGGCTCACGCCGGCGTGCACGGAGCGCGCGGCGGAGCTGTACCGGAGCGCGCTCGAGACGGTCATTCCACTCTCCTCTCCCGACGCGGCCGAGATGACGAAGCTGCTCGAGAACATCTTCCGCGCGGTGAACATCGCGCTCGTCAACGAGCTCGCGCAGCTCTGCGAGCGGATGGACATCGACGTCTGGGAGGTCGTCGGGGCGGCGGAGACGAAGCCGTTCGGCTTCATGAGCTTCAAGCCGGGCCCAGGGCTCGGCGGGCACTGCATCCCGATCGACCCCTTCTACCTGACGTGGAAAGCGCGGGAGTACGACTTCTACACCGAGTTCATCGACCTGGCCGGCAAGGTCAATGCGAACATGCCGTACTTCTGCCGCTCGCTCATCTCGCAGGCGCTGAACCACGGCGCACAGAAGTCGCTGAAGGGCTCGCGGATCCTCGTGCTAGGCGTGTCCTACAAGGCAGATATCGACGACGTGCGCGAGTCGCCGGCGGAGAAGCTCATCGGCTTGTTGCAGAAAGCGGGCGCGGAGGTCGCGTACCACGACCCGCACGTCGCGGAGTTCGACGGCCTGCGCTCGTCCGCGTACGAGCCGGAGGGGTATGACTGCATCGTCATAGTCACTGCGCACAGCGACATCGACTACGACGACCTGATCGACCGCGCACAGATCGTGGTCGACCTCCGTAACGCGACCGGCAGGAACGGCGCGAACCACGACAAAGTGTGGAAGCTGTGATTGCCCAGGCCGGCCTCGGCAACTGGGGAAGGAACCTCCTCCGCAACTTCGGCGAGGTCGCTGAGGTCACGTGGCTCTGCGACATCGACGAGGACCGGCGCGTCGAGTTTGCTCAGAACCACCCCGATGCGCGTGTGACCGCCAGCTTCGACGAGGTCCTCGCGGACGACTCCGTCGAGGCCGTGGTCATCGCCACTCCGGTGCCGACGCATTACGACCTCGCCCGCCGCGCGCTCGAAGCCGGCAAGCACGTCTTCGTCGAGAAGCCCCCGGCGATGCATGGCTTCGAGATGGAGGAGCTCTGCGAGCTGGCCGAGGAGCGCGGACGTGTCCTTATGCCGGGCCACCTACTGCTCTACCATCCTGCGGTCCGCAAGCTGAAGGAGCTCGTGGACTCCGACGAGCTCGGCGACGTGCTCTGCGTCTACGGGAATCGCCAGAACCTCGGCACGATCCGGAGGAACGAAAACGCGCTCTGGTCGCTCGGCGTGCACGACCTGTCGGTGCTGCTTCACCTCGTGAACGAAGAACCGAGCGAGCTCTGGGCGCACGGCCACGCGTTCCTGAATCCCGGCGTCGAGGACGTCGTCTTCTGTTACCTCCGCTTCCCTTCCGGAAAGATCGCGCACCTGCATCTGTCCTGGCTCGACCCCCACAAGATCCGGCGCATCACGGTCGTCGGCCGGGACAAGATGGCGGTCTTCGACGACATGGAGCTCGAGCGCAAGATCACCGTCTACGACAAGGCTCCCGAGGAGCCGACGACGCGGTACGGCGAGTGGCGCACGCGTACGGGCGACATCTACAGCCCGAAGATCGACACGACGGAGCCGCTGCGACTGGAGTGCGAGCATTTCCTGCGCCTGCTCGCCGGAGAGGATGATCCGATGCGTGCTGCCCGCGACGGCCTCGTCGTCGTCCGCGCGCTCGAGCAGCTGCAGGCCTCGCTCGAGACCGTCACAGCTTGAGCGCGGCCTCGATCTCCCCGACCGCGGTCGTCTACCCGGGGACGATCGTCGGCGACGGCTGCAAGATCCTCGACGGTGCGGTCGTCGGAAAACAGCCGACGTTGTCACCGCGGTCGACCACGAAAGCGGAAGAGCTGCCTCCGCTCGAACTCGGACCGGGGACGATCGTCTCGACGGGTGCGATCGTGTTCGCGGGTAGCAAGCTCGGCGCCCGCGTCATCGTTGGCGACCAGGCTTGCGTGCGTGAGCGCTGCGCCATCGGCGACGACGTCGTGATCGGCCGCGGTGCGCTCGTCGAGAACGACACAACCGTGGGCGCGCTCACCAAGGTGCAGGCGATGGCCTACATCACCGCCTACACGACGATCGAGGACGAGGTCTTCATCGCCCCGTGCGTCCAGACGACGAACGACAACTTCATGGGTCGCACGGAGAAGCGGCACGAGCTCAGAAAGGGCCCGACGATCCGCCGCGGTGCGCGTGTAGGAGGCGGTGCGGTGCTCTGTCCGGGGATCGAGATCGGCGAGGAGGCCTACGTCGGCGCCGGGGCGGTCGTCGTGGACGACGTCCCGCCTCGCATGGTCGTCGTCGGGAACCCTGCGCGGGTGCTTAGGGAAGTCCCGGCGGACGAGCTGCTCGAGGGCTAACGCCGGATCGTCAGCTCGTACGGGCCAAAGCCGCGCGTCGCGAGCTTCGCCTGCACGTAGAACCAGCCGGTCTTGGTCGCGCGATGCGCGAGCTTGTGCGACGCGCCCGGCCCGATCGCCTGGGCGGCGCGTAGGTGCTGGCTGCGGAGATCGCCGACGCGCTTTGTCCCCGGACGCCAGAGGAGCAAGTTCGAATTTGCTCCCTCGGGTCCGTTAAGCGCCAGCCTGACGCGCTGTCCCTTGCGCAGGTAGATGCGGTAGACGTCGATCTGGTCGTCCCAGAAGTCGATCGTCGCCTTCACGCTCGTCACCCCGGCCGAGAGCCGCGCGGCGCTCGTCCCGGCGTCGTCGTTCGGCTCGAGCCGGTCCGGTGGAGGGATCACGCCTTCGAGCGCGGCGATCGCCTTGGCGACGTCGAGGCGGCCCCACCCGCTGAAGGTGTCCCGCAGCAGCGGGCACTGCTTGCAGCCGTTCGAGGCGTTCACGTCCGTCGTCGACCGCTCGACGATGTTGATGACCTGGTCGGACTGGAGTGTCGGCTTCAGCGCAAACAGCAGCGTCGCGGTGGCGGCGACCTGAGGCGCTGCGAACGACGTCCCGGCCGCGTGCCGAAACTCGTCGGGACCGCAGTCCGAGTAGCCCTGGTTCTGGCAGAGCGGGCGGAAGGAGGTGAGTGCGCGCGGCAGGGTGGAGTAGATCTCTTGGCCGGGGGCCGAGAGGTCGTTGTAGATCCGATCGCGGTCCGAGAAGGTAGGGACGTTGCCTGTGGGCGTGAGCGCGCTGACGCCGACAACGTGAGGCAGGGCGGCGGGATAGCTCGCGTACGGCCACGGCGTCTGGGGCGCCTCGTCGGAGTTGCCGACCGCGGCGACGAGGACTGCCCCTTTCTTCACGGCGTAATCGATCGCGTTCGCCTCTAGCCGTGAGAAGGTGTCGCGCCGGGGGTTGAAGGGGTCGCGCAGTCCGCCGATCGACAGGTTGATGACGCGGGCTCCCACGTCCGCGGCCCAGCGGATTGCCTCGGCCTCGTCCCTGACGTCGATCGTCTGGTCCGAGCGGGCGATCTTCGCGATCACGAGCTGCGCCGGGAACGCCATGCCGGCGATGCCCTCGCTGTTGTTGAGCGCGGCGGCGATCATTCCCGCGACGAACGTGCCGTGCCCTTCCTCGTCCGTGAGCGCGCTGCCGCCGACCCAGCTCCGCGCGACCGCGATGCGTCCCCGAAACTCGGGATGAGCGCCGTCGATGCCGGAGTCGATGATCGCGACCTTGACCGGGTTGAGGACGGGGAGCTCGGCGGGAAAGGCGTCGAACGCATGATCCTGGGCGAGGTAGTACTGCTTCGGAGCGAGTGGGTCCGTCGGCGTGAACCCTGCGCGCAGCGGCATCGCCAGGGCTGCAGGCGCCAGCACGAGCGCGAGCGCCGCGGCCACGGCGGTCTTCACTGAGTCGAGACCTGGAGCACCGGGCTCGTCCCGGCGACGAAGCCGCGGCCCGAGGAGACGCGCGCCCGGTAGACGCCCGTCGCGAGTTGCAGCTTCGCCAGGAAATTGCCTTCGGCGTCGACCGTTGTTCGCACGACCGTCGCCCAGCCTGAGCCCTGCTGCAGCTGGATCGCCACCGTCGCGCCGGCCAGCGTGCCCGGGCGTACGTAGCCGCGAAGCTGCGTCTGAGCACGCACGGGATAGAAGCGCACGAGGGACGCGACCGGCAGCCGGACCGACGGGGCCGTCGCCTTGCCGCTTGTCACGCGGTAACGCGTGGTGGTCGTGGGTTTCACGACAACGCTGAGCGTGCCGTCGTCCAGTGGCTTCACGATCGTCAGCTGCTTCCACTCTGCGCCCTGCTGCTGTTGGAGCCCGACCTGCGTCAGACCACGGGCCAGGCCGTTCAACCGGGCGCGGTTGCCGTAGATCACCTGAGGCGGCGCGCTCAGTGAGAGCACACCGACGCTGAACCAGGTCGAGCGCAGGGCGAGGCGCCGACGGAGATCCGTTCCCTTGATCGAGATCGTGCCCTTCGTGCCAACGGCTGTGAGCGTCTTGATGCGGCCCGACGAGTTCAGCTCCGGCTGGAGGTCGACGACGCTGCCCGGCATCTTCATCATCTTCGCGAGCTTGGCGCCCGTGAAAGAGAAGGGGCCCCAGTCGTGGTGCGGCGAGATTGAGTCGTACGGGTCGGCCACGGAGACGAGGTAGGGCACCGCTTCACCCCACACGTCCTCTGCGGAGGCCGTGCGTCCACCCGAAGTGGAGAAGAAGAACGTCTTCGCGACCTCGCCCTCGTACAGGACGACCTTGCCCGCGGTCGCATCGACGGCCGCGTTCGTCGCAGGCTTCTCGTGGTCGATGCCGAGGTACACCTGACTCCGCGTGTCGGAGTAGAGGTCGAAGGCGCCGGTCTTGCGCGTTGCGAGCGCATATGAACGAGCGGCAACCGCCTGCGCCTTCAGCGCCTCCGGGAGCCAGGTGTATGGCATCTCCGAAGGGACGACCCCGTAGAGGTACTGCTCGAGGCTGACCATGTTCACGGCCCGCAACGAGCCGTTCACGACGTCGACCTGGATCGAGCCGCGGTACCGCCGCTTGAGCGCGAGCGGCGTACCGGCAGGCTGAAACAGCAGAGGACCCGGCAAGACGCGGGCCGTTGCTCCGCCGTCGACGTTGAGCTTGAGCGCAGGCGAGAGCGTGTACGTGCCTGCCGCGGCGGTGTGGAGCACTCCGGTGCCGTCTCGAACCTTGAAGTCTCCCACCGAGCCGATCTTGAGCGATTTGGTGCCGCTCGCGAGCAACACACGCACACGCGACACCGGGGCGGCGCCGATCTCGGTTCCCACGTAGTAGTGCGGCACGATCTTGGAGTAGGTCCAGCCCTTCTGGGCAAACCCGTAGGCCCCGTACTGGCTCATGCCGACGCCGTGGCCCCAGCCGTGACCGGTGAGGATGAAGGTTGCTCCCGAGCTTGGAGCGGGCTGGGTAACGCGCGCAGACGCCCCCGAGCCGGCGGCGAGCAGGAGAACGGACGCAGTGAGAAGCGTTCGGCGCATCGATTTGACCCCAGCGAGGACGCGAACGAGGCTAGCAAAGGGCTTCCTGAGCAGCATCTTTTCTTTACGGAACCCTGACCTCATCGTTTTGCTGTACCTCTCGTTGGGCAAAGTCGTCGGAAACCCCTGTGGCTCTCACGACCGACATCCTCCCGCCGCGCTACCGCGGGCCGAAGCAGATCGGCCGCGGCGGCATGGGCGATATCTACCGGGCGACGGACTCGACGCTCGGGCGCGCCGTAGCGGTCAAGGTCCTGGCCGAACGCTACGCCCAGGACGAGTCAGTGCGCGCGCGCTTCACCCGGGAGGCGCTGGCCGCGGCCCGACTCTCCGGAGAGCCGAACACAGTCACGATCTACGACGTCGGGGAGCACAACGATCGTCCGTACATCGTCATGGAGTATTTGGGCGGCGGCTCGCTCGCCGACGTGTTGCACCGCGACGGGGCTCAGCGACCGGAGCTCGTGTTCCAGTGGCTCGAAGAGGCGGCCCGCGCACTCGACGTGGCGCACCGCGCAGGCGTCGTGCACCGAGACATCAAGCCGGCCAACCTGATGCTCGACCGCGAGGGGAACGTGCACGTCGCCGACTTCGGCATCGCCAGCGCGGCCGGCATGGATTCACTCACGATGACCGGCACGGTGCTCGGAACGGCCGGTTATCTTGCGCCGGAGCAGGCGCAGGGCGACCGCGCGGTGCCGGCGAGCGACCGGTACGCCCTTGGAGTCGTGGCCTGGGAACTGCTGACCGGGAGGCGGCCGTTCGAGTCCGAGAGCCCGACCGCCGAAGCCATGGCGCACGTGAGCGCGCCGATTCCCTCCGTCTGCGACAGCACAGGCCTGCCGCCCGAGCTCGACCCTGTGTTCGAGCGGGCGCTCGCGAAGGATCCCGCAGAGCGGTATGGAAGCGCGGGCGAGTTCGTTGCAACGCTCCGTGCGGCGCTGGCGGACGCCGCCGGGTCGACGAGCGAGCTCGCGGTCGTGCCGCCGCCGCCAACCGACGTGACGCGACCGCTGCGGCGTCCGGAGGACGGCGGCCCCGCGTGGGCGCCGCGCCCGGCAGTGAGCCGGGCGGCCTGGCCCCTGCTGGCCGCGCTACTCGTTGCCGGGGCGTTCGCCGGCGCGCTGCTCGCTTTCGCGCTCACGCGTGACGGCAGCTCCGGCCAAGCGGGGCCGACGGTGATCACGCGGGACCGCACGGTCACGCAAGAGGGCCGTGTGACGACAGTCGAGCGCCCGGCGACCGTCACAACCGCGCACTCGTCACCGCCTACAGCGGGACCGAGCGGCGCTGCGCTGAACAACGAAGGCTTCGCAAGGATGCAGGCGGGCGATTACGAGGGTGCCCTGCCGCTGCTGGAGCAGGCGGTGGAGAAGCTGCAGGGAACGGGGTCGCTGGACGAGGCTTACGCGAGCTACAACCTCGCCTTCACGCGGCTCGCCCTCGGCAGCTGCGACGGGGTGCTCGACCTGCTCGACCGCTCCGAGTCGCTCCAGGGGGAGCGCAAGGAGATCGACCGCCTGCGCAAAGATGCCGAAAAGGGCTGTTAACTCAGCCGGGCCGCGTACTGCCGGTCGTAGTACTCGCGGAAGTCGTCGGAGCGCTTGATCGGCTCCCACCAGTCACGGTTGTCGCGATACCAGTCGATCGTCGAGCGAACGCCTTCCTCCCACTCCCATCTCGGCTTCCACCCGAGCGCCCGCGTCTTCGACGTGTCGAGGGAGTAGCGCCGATCATGGCCGGCCCGGTCCTCCACGTGACGCACGAGTGTCGGGTCGACGCCGAGGTGGTCGATGATGACCTGTGTGAGCTCGACGTTCTCGTGCTCCTCGTTCGCGCCGATGTTGTAGACGTCGCCCGCCTCTCCCTCGCGGAGGACGAGCGCGATCGCGGCGCAGTGGTCGTCGACGTGCAGCCAGTCCCGCACCTGGCGCCCGTCGCCGTACAACGGCAGGGGTGACCCGTCCAGGGCATTCGTCACGAACAACGGCAGGATCTTCTCCGGGTACTGGTTGGGGCCGTACGTGTTGGAGCCGCGCGTGACCGACGCATTGACGCCGTACGTCCTGACCGCGGCGAGGACCTGGAGGTCGCCGCCCGCCTTCGACGCGCTGTACGGGCTGGACGGGCGCAACGGGTCGTCCTCGCGCGACGACCAGCCTTCCTCGACGTCGCCGTAGACCTCGTCGGTCGATACCTGCACGAACCGAGCGCTCGCCTGCTCTGCGAACTGGAGCAGCACGAGCGTTCCCAGCACGTCGGTGCGTACGAACTCGTGCGGGCCGAGGATGGATCTGTCGACGTGGGTCTCGGCGGCGAAGTTCACGATCCCATCGACGGCACCGATTCGCTCGACGTCCTCGCGCACGGCAATGTCGCCGCGGATGCACTCGATCCCGTTGGGCAGGTTGGCCGGATTGCCGGCGTAGGTGAACTTGTCCAGGACGACGACGTCCTCGCCGGCCGCCAGCATCCGCTTCACGAAGTGCGAGCCGATGAAGCCCGCACCCCCGGTGACTAGGAGGCGCACCGGCTCACCGTATAGAATGTGATTGTCGTCGAGGCAACGGAGCCTCGGGCGCGTTGCCTCGCGCCTGGGGCTTTTTGCGTTTCAAGGGAGGAATCATGGCGCAGGTCGAGACACCGAATAGGGCTACGTCGAGCGAGGACTCGCGCAAGCAGGTTTTGACACGGATCGACAAGGAGGGAGTCGAATTCGTCCTCCTGTGGTTCACCGACATCGAGGGGCACCTGAAGAGCTTCGCCGTCACCCCGAGCGAGATCAGCGCCGCGCTCGACGACGGGATGGGCTTCGACGGGTCGTCCATCACCGGCTTCAACGCGATCGAGGAGTCGGACATGGTCGCGATCCCCGATCCCGAGACGTTCCAGCTGATGCCCTGGAAGGAGGGCGAGACGAAGGTGGCGCGCATGATCTGCGACGTCGTCACGCCCGACGGCAAGCCCTACGAGGGCGATCCGCGCTACGTCCTGCGCCGAGCGCTCGAGCGCATGTCCTCCCTCGGCTTCGACACGTTCAACGTCGGGCCTGAGCTCGAGTACTTCCTCTTCGAGGACGACAAGGGCACGGAGACCCTCGACGAGGGCGGCTACTTCGCCATGACGACGATGGACGCGGCGAGCGAGCTGCGGCAGGAGACCGTCCGCGCGCTCGAGTCGATGGGGATTCCGATCGAGTACGTGCACCACGAGGTCGGCCCCTCGCAGCACGAGATCGACATGCGCTTCGCCGACGCGCTCTCGATGGCCGACCACACCGTGACCTACCGGCTGATCGTGAAGGAGGTCGCCAAGAAGGCCGGCTACCACGCCACCTTCATGCCGAAGCCGATCTTCGGGGAGAACGGGTCCGGGATGCACACGCACCAGTCCCTCTTCAAGGACGGCCGAAACGCGTTCTTCGACGCCGACGACGAGTGGCACCTATCGGAGACCGGCAAAGCGTTCATCGCCGGCCAGCTCAGGCACGCGCGGGAGCTCGCCGCGGTGTTTGCCCAGTGGGTGAACTCGTACAAGCGGCTGGTTCCCGGCTACGAGGCCCCGGTCTACGTGGCGTGGTCGCGCCGGAACCGCTCGGCGCTGATCCGGATCCCGCTCTATAAGCCCGGCGCCGAGCAGGCCACGCGGGCCGAGATCCGGTGTCCAGACCCGGCCTGCAATCCGTATCTGACCTTCGCGACGCTCCTACACGCGGGCCTGGAGGGCATCGAGCAGGGGTACGAGCTGCCGGAGCCGATGGAGACCAACCTCTACCACCTGACCCCAG
>Ga0209874_1000031_pt1 | contig 32961 bp, 36 predicted proteins | sample GWRWN1_20_30_FD_187216 | JGI IMG/M metagenome (GOLD analysis project Ga0209874, IMG submission 187216) | Riverbed sediment microbial communities from areas with no vegetation in Columbia River, Washington, USA - GW-RW N1_20_30 (SPAdes)... | ecosystem: Environmental > Aquatic > Freshwater > River... | reverse complement strand
GTCTCCTCGCCCCCGCCGGTCTTCAACTTCGACGAGATCCCGCAGGTCGTGGGAAGCCCCTACGAATACGGCGTGCGCGGCGCCCGCCACGCGGTCATGAACGGCGATCAGGCCGAGCTGCCCGAGCACGAGAAGGTGATCTCGCATTAGCGCCGAGCCGCGCCACATTCTCGTCGTCGCCAACGAGACCGTTGCCGGCAAGGGCCTCATCGAGCTGCTGCGCGAGCGGGCGAAGCAGGGGCCGATCCGAGTCACCGTCGTCTCCCCTCAGAACGAGCCCCGAGCGGGCTTCGTCGTCTATGCGGACAGCCGGCGCTCGAGCGCCGAGCGGCGCCTGCGCCGGACGCTCGACCTGCTCCACGAGGCCGGAATCGCGGCCCGCGGCGCGGTTGTCGATCCCGATCCGCTCCAGGCGATCAGGGACGCCGTCTACGAGTACGAACCAGACGAGGTGATCGTCTCGACCCATCCGGGCCAGCTGAAGTCCAGTTGGCTCCGCGCCAACTTGATCGAGCGCGCGAGGAAGGCAGTCGAGATTCCGGTGGAGCACGTGGTCGTCGATATCGAGTCGCCGCGCGAGCGCGCGCACGTGCTCGTGATCGCCAACCAGACCGTGCTCGGCGATCCGCTCCTCGTGGCGATCCGAGAGCGGAGCGAGGCGGGCCCGGTGGACTTCACGATCCTGATCCCCGCCGATGCAGACGGAGCCGAACAGCGCCTGCGCGAGGTATGCGCCCGCATGGGCGTGGGAGGCATCCAGGTCTCGGGTCACCTCGGCGATCCCGACCCCGTCGTCGCCGCACAGAACGCAATCCACGACGAGCAAATCGACGAGATCATCGTCTCGACCTTTCCGCAGGCGAGCTCGGGGTGGCTCCGGCGGGACGTCGTCGGGCGCATCAAGGCGCTCGGTCGGCCCGTGACGCACGTCGTGGTTTCCGAGCAGGAGGCTCAGGCCGGCGCGCCGGCCGCCTCACGATGACGTCCGCCGCCCACGCCGACGCCCACGGAGGCCACCACGACGGGCATCCGCCCGTAGCCAATCGCAGCTCGCGCGTCGATTCGCGCCTCCTCGGCATCTACTTCTTCATCGCCTCCGAGGTGATGCTCTTCGGATCGTTCTTCACGGCCTACTTTTTCGCGCGCGTCGTCGTCCACAAGGGCCCCTGGCCCCCGGAGCCGTTCGAGCTCCCCGTCTACCTCGCGCTCCTGAACACGATCATCCTCGTGACATCGAGCTTCTCGATGCACTGGGCGCTCCAGTCGATCAAGCGCAACAACCGCTCCGGCCTCATCGCCGGGCTTGTCCTCACCTTCGGGCTCGGCCTCACGTTCCTGCTCATCCAGGCGACCGAGTACACGCGCCTCGGTTTCGCCCCGTCGGACACTGCGTTCGGATCGACGTTCTACGGGCTCACGGGTCTCCACGGGGCGCACGTATTCATCGGCCTCAATCTCCTCCTGTACGCGCTTGTACGCGCCGCGCGCGGCCACTACGGCCCGGCCCCGCACGACCACCTCGGCGTCGAGCTCCCCGGGATCTACTGGCACTTCGTGGACGTAATGTGGATCGTGGTGTACACCACGGTCTACGTCCTCTAGCGCCAAGGAGGTCGACGTGAAAAATCCGTTCCGGACTGAGGCGGAAGCCTTTCGGTTTGTGATCGTGATGGGGCTCCTGTTCGGTGCAGTCGCTCTGGCCGGAGTACTCGGAGATCGGTGGGTGGCGCTCGGCGTCTTCCTCGCGCTGGGGCTCGGCATCGCTCTGGGGATGTACATGAAGACCGACCCGAAGGTGCGCGAGCTGGCCGTCTGGGACCGCCACCGGGCCGCCCCCGGGGACCGGAAGAAGATTCTCGTGGTCGCCAACGAGACCGTTGCCGGCCGCGCCCTTCGCGGTGAGATCGTCCACCGGACGAAAGAGGCCGACGCCGACGTCCTCGTCGTCTGTCCGGCGCTGAACTCGCCTCTTCGGTACTGGGCCTCGGATGAGGACGGCGCGCGGGCGAACGCGCAGGAGCGGCTCGAGAGGTCACTCGCCGCACTCGCCGAAGAGGGTGTCGGGGCGCGCGGCGAGGTGGGTGACGCCGATCCGCTCCAGGCGATCGAGGACGCGCTGCGGATGTTCGGGGCGGACGAGATCATCATCTCCACGCATCCACCTGGGCGCTCCAATTGGCTCGAGAAGGAGGTCATCGCCCATGCGCGTGAGCGCTTCGACTTACCGATCACGCACGTCGTCGTCGATCTGGAGCAGGAGCGGTCGGAACTGTAGGAGCTAGGGCGCGGTGGTCGTCCCGGTACCCGTTCCGCCGGCCGCCGGCTGGGCCTGGACCGGCTTTCCTGCCACCTTGGCGACGTAGGCGGCGATGTCGACGAGCTGGTCCTCGGGCAGCTTCTGGGGCGGCTCGTCGAAGTGGGGCATGGGCGGGGCGGCCAGCCGCATCTGGTCGAGCGTGATCTGGAAGAAGGTGCTCTCGTCGAAGCCGCCGCCCGCCCTGCTGCGGGCCGCCCGGAACGCGTCGTCCAGGTTCGGACCCACCGCGCCGACAGTAGCGGCGTCCGCCAGCGCGTGGCAGCTGGCGCAGTTCTTGACGAAGAGCTGCTTCCCCTGACTCGTGTCGGCGCTCTTGAAGTCGACCGTGCGCCCGGAGCAGCCGGCGAGGAGGAGCGCCGCGCCGACGAGAACGAAGAGGGAAAGGCCGTGCAGCCTCAACCTAGGTCTGCGCCCGGGCCCCCTGGCCGATGCTTTCGACCGCCGCGTCACGCGACTCGTAGATGTCGAAGACCTTGTTCAAGCCGGTGATCTCGAAGATCTTCGTGATGTTGCGGTCGCTGCAGACGAGCGAGAGCCGACCCCCGTTCGGGCGGAGCCGCTTCACGCCGCCGACGAGCACGCCGAGGGTGGTCGAGTCGATGAAGGTGGTGTTGCTGAAGTCGACGATGACTTCCTTGCTGCCCTGGCCGATCACTTCGAGCAGCTGCTGCTTGAACTCGGGTGCCGTGTAGAGGTCGACCTCGCCTGAAAGAGCGATGACGTGGGCGTCCCCGTCGAGCGGCTCCGTCTTGATGTCGAAGTTCATGGATCCCCTTGTCCGTGGCCGGCGCTACCTTAGCCGCTTTGCTCCAGCAGCGGGTTCGCCTTCAGCTGCTGCTTGAGGAAGTCGATCTGCTGCTGAACCTGGGCCGCGCTCGGATCGTTCGGAGCCAAATCGAGGAACTTCTGGTAGGCGGCGATGGCGGACTCCGCGTCGTTCGCTTCCTGGGCCGCGATGCCTAGGGAGAGGAAGATGCTCGGGTCGTCGGGGATGAGCAGGGTCAGCTGCTCGTAGACCCTCTGCTGGCTGCCCGCCGCCGACTGGGCGCGGCTCGCCGCCGCGCTTGCACGGGCGTTCGCCTGCTCGGCAAGTGTCTGGGCGATCTTGTTCTGCTCGACCTCCCGGAGGAAATCGCTGTCGGGAACGGCGATGCTCGAAGCTGCCGAAGCCTCGGTCGCCTGCGCGCTCGCAACCTGCTGCTCCTGGCGCGCATCGTTGGCAATGGAGCCCCAGAGATTCGCAAGCTGGCGAAGCGCGTCGGTGTCCCTGGGCTTCAGCGCCGTGTACGCCTCCAGGGCAGCGATCGCCTCCTGCGTACGGCCGCGAGCCTGCAGCGCGTTGGCGTATGCGAGCTGGGCGTCGGCGTCCTTCGGGTGTGCGAGCGCGTCCTTGCGGGCGTCGTCGATCGAGCTTCCCGTGTTCTGTCTTCCGATGAGGTCACGGAGCACGTCGCCGAGGCTCGTTCCGCTGACCCCGGTGCCGACGCCGAAGGCGACGAAACCGATCCCGAAAGCGATCGCGAGCAGGAGGAAGACCCACTTCGCGCGGCGGCGAAGCTTGGGGAAGAACATCAGATCTTCAGCGCTGCGGGCACTCTTGCGAGCGTGCGACTGCGCGTGACGACGGCGCTGCGCCTGGCCTCGTGCCAATTCCCAACTCCTCCTTGAGATCCTCGCGGGCGGAGCCACTCGGTAGGCTCCGCGGCTGTGGAGGATACCGAGAAGGCGAGGCCCGCCTCCTACCCGAAGATCGAGCTGCACGTCCACCTCGAGGCGACTGTGCGGCCGGAGACGCTTCTCGAGATCGCGCGGAGGAACGACATCCCGCTACCGGCGGACACGGTCGAGGGCATCCAAAAGCTCTACGATTTCCGCGACTTCGATCACTTCATCGAGGTCTGGATCCTCACGACGAACGCACTCAAGACGGCGGACGACTTCCGCCGCGTCGTAGTGGACTACGCCGAGGACGCCGCGCGTCACGGCGCGGTGTACATGGAGGGCATCTTCTCGCCGATCGAACGGACCTGGCGTGGCGTCGGCTGGGACGACATCTTCAGCGGCTATTGCGACGGTGCCCAGGAAGCGCGGGCGCTCCACGGGGTCGACGTGCGCCTGACCCCCGACATCACGCGCGGCGCCGCTCCTGAAGACGGAGTCGAGCTGGTCGGCTACGCGGCGAAGTACCGCGACCGCGGCGTTGTCGGGGTTGGGCTCGGCGGCGAGGAAGCGTTGCACCCGCCCGAGAAATTCGTCGAGGCTTTCGCGCGCGCGCGCGAGGAGGGATTGGGCTCGGTCCCCCACGCCGGCGAGGTCGTCGGGCCGGTTTCCATCTGGGGAGCGATCGACGCGCTCCAGGCGGACCGGGTCCGTCACGGGATTCGCGCCGTGGAGGATCCGGCACTCCTCGAGGAGCTGGCCGCCCGCCAGATCGTCCTCGACGTGACGCCGCTCTCGAATGTGCGGACCGGCGTCGTCAACTCGTTGGACGAGCATCCACTGCCCGATCTCGTCGCCGCCGGAATCCCCTGCAGCGTGTCCACGGACGACCCGGAGATGTTCGACACCGACCTGACACGCGAGTACGAGGCCGTCGTCTCGCTCGGGCTCCACCCGAAGTCGTTCTTCGACGCCGGCGTGCTGGGAGCGCTCTGCGACGAGCCGGCGCGCGAGCGACTGCGTCGCATCGGCCAGGAGTTCGACTGGGACGCGTTAAGTCTTGGTGCCGGCGAGGGGCTCGCCGAGGACTCCGCTCGCCTGCCAGCGGCGCTCGAAGAACACTGACGCCCAGATCGACCCCTCGAAGAGCGCGAGGATGGGAAGCGCCTGGAGCGCCATCGAGACGAAGTCCACTCCGGGGAGGAGAACGACGGCGATCAACGCGATTCCGACCCCGATTCGGCGGTTCCTTCGCAGCCGCTGAGACGAGAGGATGCCGAGCCGGACCAGGCCGAGGACGAAGATGGGGAGCTCAAAGAGGACACCCAAGCCAGCGATGACCGCGGCAGCGAAGGAGAAGTAGTCCCGCGCGCGGACCTGCCCCGTGTCGTAGAGGTCATTGTCGTAGTTGAGCAGGAACGAGAGGCCGTTCGGCAGCACCACCCAGTACGCAAATGCCATTCCGGCCACGAGGAGAATCGTTGCCACGACGACGAGCCGGACGACCACGGTCTGGCTCTTGTCCTCGAGCGCCGGCGCGAAGAACGACCAGATTTGCCAGACGAGGACCGGGATGGCGAGCGCGACCGCTCCGTAGAAAGCCACCGTCAGGGAAGTGTTGAACGCTTCCCCGGGACTCAGGGTGATGAGCTTCGTGTCGCTCGGGAGCGGGCGCTGGAGCCAGTGGATGATGTGCTTCCGGAAGGCGTACGTAAAGCCAAAGGCCACGCCCACCGCGAGCAGCGAAACGATCAGGCGCGTGCGTAGCTCGTCGAGATGCTCGACGAGGGTGACGCTTTCGTTGTGGCGCAGGCGACGCGGGAGGCGCGCCATGGCCTAGCTCAGCTGGAGACCCGCTCGCCCTCCGGCCGCGAGGTCGGTGCCGCGTCCGGAGGGACGGGCGTCGACGAGGCCGGCGCGGTGAGCTCGATCTTCTCGGGCTCCGAGTCCCCTTGGTCGTTGCCGGTCACCGAGTCCTTGAACTCGCGCATGCCGCGCCCGAGTGACCTACCCATCTCCGGCAGGCGCTTCGGGCCGAAAACGAGCAGGAGGACGAGGACGATGACGACAGCCCCTTGCCAACCGATGCTTCCAGGCATGGCATCGAGGATAGCACGGTCGGGGGACCCCGAGGACACGGAGGGGGAGCCGCTACACTGGGTGGGTCACGTGGCGGGGGAAAAGCGCCTGCCCACCCTACGTAAAGGCTGTTACTTGGCTCTGCTCGAGATCAGGAATCTGTACGTCGCCACCGAGGACGGCACGGAGATCGTCCGCGGCGTCGACCTCGGCGTGTCGCCGAACGAGGTGCACGCGATCATGGGCCCGAACGGGTCCGGAAAATCGACGCTCGCCTACGCGCTCATGGGGCATCCCGCCTACGAGATCACCGAAGGCGAGATCCTCCTCGACGGCGAGAACATCGCCGAGATGGACGCCGACGAGCGCGCACAGAGGGGTCTGTTCCTCGCCTTTCAGTATCCGCACGCCGTCCCAGGGGTGACGGTCGCCAGCTTTCTGCGCCAGGCCGTCAACTCGATCCGCAAGGCGCGTGCCGGCGGCGAGGACGATCCCGTCAAGATTTCCGATTTTCGTAAGGACCTGACGGCGGCGATGGGCGAGCTCAAGGTGCCCAAGGAGATGGCCGGCCGCTACCTGAACGAGGGCTTCTCCGGCGGCGAGAAAAAGCGAGTGGAGATTCTCCAGATGGCGATGCTGAAGCCGCGCGTCGCAGTGCTCGACGAGACCGACTCAGGCCTCGACATCGATGCGCTCCGCATTGTGGCCGCAGGGGTGAAGAGCCTCGTCGGCCCGGAGATGGGCGCACTCGTCATCACGCACTATCAGCGAATCCTGAGCTACATCGAGCCCGACTTCGTGCACGTCTTCGTCGACGGGCGTATCGTTGAAGAGGGCGGGCCCGAGCTCGCCCATAAGCTCGAAGCCGAGGGCTACGAGGCGTTCATGCCCGAACCCGTTGGAGGTAGCACCTAATGGCAACTGCTGAGACCCAAGTCGTTGCCGAGCTCGGCAACGACTACAAGTACGGTTTCCACGATCCGGAGGAGTACTTCTTCAAGTCCGGCCGCGGGCTCAATCCCGAGGTCGTGGCGATGATCTCGGAGCACAAGAACGAGCCCGAGTGGATGCGTGAGCGCCGTCTGAAGGCGCTCGAGTACTTCCGGGCGAGGCCGCTGCCCCAGTGGGGCGGCAACCTGAACGAGATCGACTTCGAGAACATGTACTACTACATTCGCCCGACCGAGAAGCAGGCGACGAGCTGGGAGGACCTGCCGGCCGACATCAAGAACACGTGGGACCGGCTCGGGATTCCCGAGGCCGAGAAGAAGTACCTCGCCGGCGTCGGCGCCCAGTACGAGTCCGAGGTCGTCTACCACAAGCTCAAGCAGGAGCTCGAGGACCAGGGAGTCCTCTTCCTGGACATGGACTCCGGCCTGCGCGAGCACGAGGAGCTGGTCAAGGAGTACTTCGGGACGATCATCCCGGCGAACGACAACAAGTTCGCCGCCCTCAACTCGGCCGTCTGGTCGGGCGGCTCGTTCATCTACGTGCCGCCGGGCGTCAAGGTGGAGATGCCGCTCCAGGCTTACTTCCGCATCAACGCGGAGAACATGGGCCAGTTCGAGCGCACGCTCATTATCGTCGACGAGGGCGCGTACGTGCACTACGTCGAGGGCTGCACCGCGCCGATCTACACGACCGACTCGCTCCACTCGGCAGTCGTAGAGATCGTCGTCAAAGAAGGTGGGCGCTGCCGGTACACAACCATTCAGAACTGGTCGCAGAACGTCTACAACCTCGTCACCAAGCGCGCGGTCGCCTACGAGAACGCAACCATGGAATGGGTGGACGGGAACCTCGGCTCCAAGCTGACGATGAAGTACCCCTCCATCTGGCTGATGGGCGAAGGGGCCCACGGCGAGGTTCTCTCCATCGCCTTCGCGGGCGAGGGGCAGCACCAGGACGCCGGCGGCAAGTGCGTGCACGTCGCCCCGAACACGAGCTCCGTGATCACCTCGAAGTCGATCTCGAAGGACGGCGGCCGCGCGAGCTACCGCGGCCTCCTCGAGGTCGCCAAGGGCGCGCACGGTTCGAGGTCGAAGGTCGTCTGCGACGCGCTCATCCTCGATGAGGACTCGCGCACCGACACATATCCGTACATCCGGATCGACGAGAACAAGGTCGACATCGGCCACGAGGCGACGGTTTCGAAGATCGGCGAGGAGCAGCTCTTCTATCTCATGAGCCGCGGCCTTTCCGAGCCCGAGGCGGCCGCGATGATCGTCTCCGGGTTCGTGGAGCCGATCACGAAGGAGCTGCCGCTCGAGTATGCCGTCGAGATGAACCGGCTGATTCAGCTCCAAATGGAAGGCTCGGTCGGCTAGCTTCCGTGATCGAGGTCGAGCGGGTCGATTTCGTCGCGGTTCCCGTGCGCGACCTCGCTCGCGCCGACGCTTTCTACGGCGAGACGCTGGGGTTGGAGCGGAGCGCGAATTCGGGCGAGCGATGGGTCGAATACGAGACCGGGAATTTGACCCTGGCACTCCTATCGCCTGAGGCGATGGGCCCCGACTTCGAGCCGCAACCGAACACAGGGCCGATCGCGCTTCGCGTTCCGGACGTAGAGGCAGCAAGGGAGAAGCTCCGAGAGGCCGGCGTCGAGTTCCAAGGCGAGGTCATCGACTCCGGTGTCTGCCACATCGCCGGTTTCACCGACCCGGACGGCAACTCGCTCATCCTCCACCGGAGATACGCGCCATGACCCGTGCCCAGCTGCTCGAGCGCTATCAGGCGCTGCCGTTTCCGACGACCACGGACGAGCACTGGCGCTTCACCGATCTCAGGGGCTTCGACCCGGACAGCTTCAGCGCCAACGGTGCCAAGACGGTGGAGCGGGCCGGCTCCATGCTCGATGTGGAGACGGCGGCGCTGGCGCACGTCTCGGAGGCAGGGATCGAGATCGAGCGCGCGCCGGAGGGCGTCGTCTTCGAGCCGCTCGGCGAGGGACACGAGTTCCTCGGGAAATTGATCGGAACCGACGAGAAGTTCGCGGCCCACAACGCTGCCGAGTGGAAGCACGGCTTGCTCGTGCGCGTCCCGGCGGGCCTCGAGCTGCAGCAGCCGCTTTACGTGCGCGTCACGAGCTCGGTCCCGGACGCAGCGCTCTTCTGGCGGGTGCTGGTCGTCGCCGAAGAGGGCAGTCGCTTCAGCTTCATCGAGGAGCACGCCTCCGCCGCGCCGGATCTCCCTGGGTATTCGAACGTGGTCGCGGAGCTCTTCGTCGGCGACGGGGCCAAGCTCGAATACGTGTCCATCCAGAATCTCTCGCGGGAGACCTGGCACTTCGCCTCGCATCGCGCCACGGTCGGCCGCGACGCCGAGCTCGACTGGGTGGCCGGCGGTTTCGGCTCGAAGAAAGGCAAGATCCGGATCGAGAACGACCTGGCCGGTCAGGGCGGGACCTCACGCGTGACCGGCGCCTACTTCGCCGACGGCGCTCAGCACCTCGACTACGACACGCTGCAGAGGCACATCGCGCCCAACACAACCTCCGATTTCGCCTTCAAGGGCGCGTTGCGGGACAAGGCGAGGGCGGTCTGGCGCGGGATGATCCGCGTTGAGGAGGACGCCCAGAAGACGAACGCCTACCAGGAGAACCGCAACCTGCTCCTCTCGCCCGACGCGCACGCGGACTCGATCCCCGGCCTCGAGATCAAGGCGAACGACGTCCGCTGCACGCACGGCGCGACCGTCAGCCAGGTCGACCGGGACGAGCTCTTCTACTGCATGGCCCGCGGGCTCTCGCGCGGCGAGGCCGAGCGCCTGATCGTGCGCGGCTTCTACCAGGAGATCTTCGACCGCATCGAGCTCGAGCCGGTGCGGACAGCGCTCCAAACGGCGCTCGAAGCGCGCATCCCGGAATAAGAGCCGTTTCAAAAGCGCCCCTCGGTACCATAGGTCCGTGGCCGTAACGGCTGAAGCCAAGCTCGACGCGCGCAAGCTGCGCGCGGATTTCCCCATCTTCGAGCAGGAGATCCACGGGAAGCCGCTCGCCTACCTCGACTCGGCGGCCTCCTCGCAAAAGCCCCGCCAGGTTCTCGGCGCCATGACGGAGTTCTATGAGACCTCCTACGCGAACATCCACCGCGGGGTCTACGACCTCGGGGAGAGGGCGACCGAAGCCTTCGAGGGTGCCCGCGAGAAGGCTCGCGCCTTCGTCAACGCGGAGACGACGCACGAGGTGGTCTTCACCCGAAACGTCACCGCTGCCATCAACCTCGTCGCTTACGCGTGGGGGCTCGACAACCTCGGCCCGGGCGACATCGTCCTCGCCACCGAGATGGAGCACCACTCCAACTTCGTGCCCTGGCAGTACATCGCCGGACGCACCGGAGCCGAGTTCCTCGCGATCCCCGTGGATCACGAGGGCGAGCTGCAGCTCGACGAGCTCGACGCGCTGGTCGACCGAGGACGCCTCAAGGTGCTCGCGCTCACGTACGTCTCCAACTCGCTGGGGACCGTCAACCCGGTCGACCGGCTGGCCTCCTGGGCGCACGAGCGCGGCGCGATCATCGTCCTCGATGCCGCGCAGGCGGCTCCCCACAGGCCTGTCGACGTCCAGGCGCTCGGCTGCGACTTCGTCGGCTTCACGGGGCACAAGATGTGCGGCCCGACCGGGATCGGCGTCCTCTGGGGGCGCCGCGAGCTGCTCGAGCGCATGTCCCCTTTCGAGCTGGGCGGCCACATGATTCGTAAGGTCACGCTCGCGGAGACGACCTGGAACGAGCTTCCTCACAAGTTCGAGGCCGGCACGGCGCCGATCGCCGAGGCTGTGGGCCTCGGCGCGGCGATCGACTATGTGAGCGAGGTCGGTCTCGACGCGATCGAGCGGTACGAACGGGAGCTCCTCGACTACGCGCTTCCGCGCCTGGCCGAGGTACCCGGTTTGAGGATCTTCGGCCCTCCCGCAGACGGGCGCGCCGGGATCATCTCCTTCGAGCTGGGGGGCGTCCACCCGCACGACATCGCCCAGATTCTCGACTGGGACGGCGTCGCCGTCAGGGCCGGCCACCATTGCAACCAGCCGCTGATGAGTCGACTCGGCGTTCCGGCGACCACGCGCGCGAGCTTTTACCTCTACACGCTTCCTGAGGAGATCGACCGGCTGGTCGCAGGGCTCCACAAGGTCAGGCAGACGTTCGCATGAGCGAACTCGACAACCTCTACCGCGAGGTAATCCTCGACCACTACAAGAACCCGCGCGGGCACGGTGTGATCGAGGGCGCCGACGTGGAGGCGGAGGGCATGAACCCCCTTTGCGGAGACGAGGTGTCCATCTTCGTCTCCTTCGACGGCGACAAGATCGAGGACGTCAAGTTCCGCGGCCGCGGCTGTGCCATCAGCCAGGCGGCCACGTCGATGCTGATGGAGATGGTGAAGGGCCGGACCGCACAGGAAGTGGCTGCGCTCGACCGGGAGGAGCTCCTCGAAGAGGTTGGGATCCCGCTCACGCCGATTCGGTTGAAGTGCGCCTTGCTCGGCCTCGGCGTTCTCAAGCTGGCCCTCCACAAGGGCAAGGGCACGCCTCTCCCCAACGAATGGGCGGGGCTCGCAGAGGACCTGGAGCTCCGCTAAGCGTGGCTGAGCTCACGGTGTGCCCGGTCGAGGAGCTGCCGCCCGGGGAGGTGAAGATCGTGCGCGCGGGCGAGCTCGCCATCGGCGTCTACAACCTCGGAGGCGAGTACTACGCGATCGAAGACCGCTGCTCCCACGACGACGGGCCTCTGGCCGAGGGGGACTTCGATCCCGAGCGGAAGATTGTCGTCTGCCCCCGCCACGGGTCGGAGTTCGACCTGACGACGGGCCGTCCGCTTTCGCTACCCGCCTATCTTCCGGTGGACATCTTCGACGTCGTCGTCGAGGATGGTTTCATCCGCGTCAAAGTCCCCTAGAATCGCACCCCTGGTGGATTCAAGGCAGCAGCGGGTCGCGAAGAACGAAGCGCTCTTCCGTCGGGTGAACGAGCGCATCGAGGAGATCAACGAGACGCTCGCCGGCGACTCCGAGTCCGACTTCCTCTGCGAGTGCGGGAACGACGACTGCACTTCGCCGGTGAGCCTGACTCTCGCCGAGTACGAGGAGGTCCGCCGCGACCCCACTCACTTCCTGATCGCGCACGGCCACGAGGTCGTCGACGTCGAGAGGGTGATCCGGGAGACCGACCGTTACGCCGTCGTCAAGAAATTCGGCGGAGAGGCCAAGCGCATCGCCGTCGAGACCGATCCGCGCTCCTGACGCGCGGTGCTCGCCGAAGCCGTCCTCGACCGCGGTTTGGAGCTTTCCGTCGTCCTGAGTGAATCGTTATAGTCGGTCCACCACGGAAAGGAGGTGGTCCGGACTTGAGCAAATCTTCGGGCAGTGGAGGTAGTCGCAGGTAGGGGCGTTGTCCCCAGGACCTACGGGGAATCGCCTAGCCAGCGTGGGGGACACGCAGCGCCCCTGCCAATCCAGGCGATCTACTGTCTTCCAGGGCGGCCGCAGGGCCGCCCTGGATGCTTAAGCGGCGACCGCACGCCGTAGCTGGTCGTCGAGGGAGATGGGCTGGATGCCGAACGCGGCGACTGCGAGCCCGATATCGGTGATGTTGTCCTCGTATTCGAGTATCGCGAGTGCGCCTTTCGCTCCCTTCAGCTTGGGAACGACCTGGGCGGCCGTGGCCCCCGCCGCCGCCAACGCGCCCGGGACCCGCACCTGGAGGCGACGCTTCCCCAGCACGCGACGAATGCGGTCGTACAGCTCATCCCAGGACACCTGATCCGGCCCACCGAGCTCGAACGTGCCGGTACGAGCGCCGCCGTCCTCGACGGCGGCGGCGAAGAACGCAGCCACGTCGTCCACCCAGATCGGCTGCATCCGCTTCGAGCCTGGAACGGGCATGACGGGCGAATAGCGCGCCAGTCGCAGAAGGCCCGGGAGCAGGCCGCCGTCGCGGCCGAAGATGAAGCTCGGCCGGAAGATGGCGTGGTCGATGCCCGACTCCCGCACCGCCTGCTCGGTCGCCCACTTGCCGCGGAGATAAGGAGCCAGGTTTTGCGTCTCTTCCCTCGCTCCCAGGGCGCTCATGGCGACGAAGCGCTTCACACCGGCGTCCTTCGCGGCCTCAACAAGGTCTCTGGCTCCTTGCACCATGACCCGCTGGACCGCTTCGTCGCCGCTGAAGGGCGCCAGCGCGACCAGGTGCACGACGGTGTCGCAGCCCTCGATAGCCCGGCGGAGGCTGTCGGCGTCGGTCATGTCCCCCTGGACGATCTCGGAGCCCCAGGCTTCCAGGCGCTTCTGTTTTTCCGGTCGCCGGGCCAGGACGCGAACGGGACGGTCTTCCTGCCGGAGCACGTGAACGACGTGCGGTCCCACGAAACCCGTTCCGCCGGTGACCAGGACCGTCATTCGAAGTTCCTTCGCGACGTGCCGTCTTCGACGGCAGATCGCTCGGGGCTTTCCCGCTCCGCAGCAAGGTCGTCTCGCGACGTGCCGCCTTCGGCGGCCGGTCCCGCCCCACCTTTCTGCTCCGCAGAAAAGTTCTTCCAGTAGCGACTCGGAGTTGGACCCGCCTGACCCTGGTACTTGGAGCCCAGCGCAGCGGCTCCGTACGGCCGCTCGGCCGGCTCGGAGAGTTGCATGAAGGAGAGCTGGCCGATCTTCATCCCGACGTAGATCGTGATCGGGAGGTTGGCCACGTTCGACAGCTCGAGCGTCACGTGACCGTCCCAGCCGGGATCGATGAACCCCGCCGTCGAGTGAATGAGGAGACCCAGGCGCCCGAGCGAGCTCTTGCCTTCCAGGCGGGCGACGAGGTCGTCGGGGAGCGTGATGCGCTCGAGAGTCGACCCGAGGACGAACTCGCCCGGGTGGAGGATGAACGGCTGCTCCGAGTCTCCCACCTCGACGAGCTCGGTCAGGTCCTCCATCGGCTCCTTGACGTCGATGAAGGGGTAACGGGAGTTGCGGAAGACCCGAAAGAGGCGGTCGACGCGAACGTCCACGCTGGACGGCTGAACGAGCTCCTCGTCGAAGGGGTCGATCGCGATGCGGCCCTCTTCGATCAGGCGGCGGATGGTGCGATCGGACAGGACCATGGCAGCCGCAAGATATAAGCTCGCCGCATGGCCACGACCAGGACAATCGAGCTCAAGACCGACATTCCGGGCCCGCGGAGCCGCGAGATCCTCGACCGCAAGGCACGCGTGATCGCGGAGCCCCTCTCCATCTACCTGCCGATCGTGATCGCCGAGGCACGCGGGGCCACGATCACGGACGTCGACGGGAACACGTTCATCGATTTCACGGGCGGCGTCGGCTGCCTGAACGTCGGGCACTCGAATCCGCGAGTCATCGAGGCGGCTCGTGAGCAGATCGAGCGCTTCACGCACACCGATTTCACGATCGTCCCCTACGAGAACTACGTCGCGCTGGCCGAACGCCTGCTCGAGCTCGTTCCCATCTCGGGAGAGACGCGCGCCGCCTTCTTCAACTCTGGTGCCGAGGCGATCGAGAACTCGGTCAAGTTCGCTCGCTCGTACACGAAGCGGCCGGCGGTCGTCGCCTTCGACGGCGGCTTCCACGGACGCACCCTGCTCGCGCTGAGCCTCACCTCCAAGACGCATCCGTACAAGGCCGGCCTCGGGCCGTTCGCTCCGGAGGTCTACCGTGTGCCGTTTAACGACCTGGACGAGCTGGAGCGTGCCTTCAAGACGCGCGTGGCCGCCGAGGAAGTGGCGGCGATCGTGTTCGAGCCGGTGCAGGGCGAGAGTGGCTTCATCCCTGCCGACCCCGATTTCGTCCGGGGTCTGCGCCGGATCTGCGACGAGAACGGAATCGTGCTCGTGGCCGACGAGGTGCAGACGGGCTTTTGCCGCACCGGGCGTGTCTTCGCGATGGAGCATTTCGACGTCGAGCCGGACCTGATGGCTCTCGCCAAGTCGATTGCCGCGGGCATCCCCCTCTCCGGCGTCGTCGGCCGCGCGGAGATCATGGACGCGCCCGGCGACAGCGCTGTGGGTGGCACCTACGTGGGAAACCCCGTGGCCATCGCGGCCGCGCACGCCGTATTGGACTCGATTGCCGAAGACCGCCTCGCGGACCGAGCGGAGCAGATCGGAGAGACGATCCGCGGACGCATGGAGAGCTGGCGTGAGCGTTTCGACGCGGTCTCCGAGGTCCGCGGGCTGGGCGCGATGCTCGCGATCGAGCTCGAGCAGGACGGCAAGCCGGCCCCAGACCTCGCTACCCAGGTCGTCGAGGCCGCCGTGAGGCGGGGCCTGCTGATGCTCAAGGCGGGCCTCAACGGAAATTGCATTCGCGTGCTCGTCCCGCTCGTCATCGCCGAGGCCGAGCTCGAAGAGGCGCTCGCTGCCTGGGAAGAGGCGCTCGAAGAGACCGCCGCGTAGAGCGCGCTTGGACGGGGCATCATCGCGGCGATGATCGGCGAGCTGATCAGTGGCCGCTACGAGATCGAGGAGCTCGTCGGCACGGGTGGGATGTCGAGCGTCTACCGCGCGCGGGACACGGTGCTCGAGCGCCGGGTGGCGCTCAAGGTCCTTCACGAGCACTTCTCGGCCGATCCCGAGTACGTGGAGCGCTTCCGGCGCGAAGCGCGTGCCATCGCGCGGCTGAACCACCCGAACATCGTCACGGTGATCGACCGCGGCGAGTTCGGCAACCGCCAGTTCATCGTCTTCGAGCACATCCCGGGCGAGAACCTGAAGGAGGTCGTCGAGCGCGAAGGACAGTTGCCCGTTCCGCAGGCGCTCGCGCTGACGCACCAGATCGCTCGCGGCCTTGCGTTCGCGCACGAGCGCGGCGTCGTTCACCGCGACGTGAAGCCGCAGAACGTCCTCCTGGACGAGAGCGGCACCGCGAAGGTCACCGACTTCGGCATCGCGCGCTCGCTCGACCCCGAGGATGAGTTAACGCAAACCGGGACTCTGCTCGGCACGAGCGACTACATCGCTCCGGAGCAGGCGAGCGGGCAGCCGGTCGACGCACGCACGGACCAGTACTCGCTGGGCGTCCTTCTCTACGAACTGCTGACGGGGGAGGTGCCGTACCCGGCCGACAGCTTCATGGCGGTGGCCATGCGCCATCTGCGAGACCCGGTTCCCAGCGTGCGGGAGCGCCGTCCCGACGTTCCGAATCGAGTGGACGAGCTCGTCGCCAGGGCCATGGCCAAGCGGCCCGAGGACCGCTTTCGCTCGACCAAGACGATGATGGCGGCTATCGAGGCCGCCCTGGCCGACGACGTAGGCGCCGGCTCCGGCCCGAACGGGGCGACGGGCGTCCTTCCGCGCGTCCAGCAGCCTTCTCCGAGCCGGTCCGCGGCCCGACCGAGGCCGCGCCCGCGGAAGAGGCGCCGCCGCTTCTCGCCGCTCCTCCTGGCCTTTCTCGTCGTGGCCGCCGGCGCCATCGCCCTGGGGCTCATCCTCGCCGGGCGAGACGGCGGCGGCTCCGGCGGGGCCGGCTCCATCGGCGCGGTCAAACTGACCGCCTTCAAGGACTACGACCCGCAGGGCGATGGCAGCGAGCACCCCGAATCCGTCGCGAATGCGACCGACGGCGACGTGTCGACGTTCTGGACCACCGAGACCTACCGCGCCTTCAGCAAGCCCGGCGTGGGACTGATCCTCGATGCGGGCAAGGACGTGACCATCGAGCAGCTTCAGATCGTCAGCGACGAGCCGGGCTTCACGGCCGAGATCCTTGCCGGCGATAACCCGACCGGCGGCTTCGTTCCCTTCTCCGAGGAGCAGGAGATCGGCAGGCGCACGACGCTCGAGCTCGCCGGTGGGAAGTCATACCGCTACTACGTCGTCTGGATCACCGACCCGAACCGCCGGGCGCACGTGAACGAGGTGCGAGCCGGGTCACCTAACTAGTACTTGAGCCGTTCGCGGCGCTCCCGGCGCTCGAGCGCGAGCTCGACGAGGCGGTCCAGGAGCTCGCGGTAGGAGATGCCCGAGGCCTCGAAGAGCTTCGCGTAGACGCTCGTCGAGGTGAAGCCCGGGATCGTGTTCAGCTCGTTCACGAGCACTTTCCCGTCCTCGCTGACGAAGAAGTCGACGCGCGCCATGCCCTCGCAGTCGCTCGCGACGAAGGCGGCCACGGCGAGCTCCTGTACCCGCGCGATCGTCGCCTCGTCGAGGCGGGGCGGGACGACGAGGTCCATCCCGCCTTCCTCGTACTTGGCCCTGTAGTCGTACCACTCGCTCACGAGCGGCACGATCTCGCCGGGGATCGAGGCGACGGGCTCCTCGTTGCCCAGCACGCTGCACTCGACTTCGACGCCGGCACAGTGCTCCTCGACGAGCACCTTCTCGTCGTGCTCGAAGGCCAGGTCGAGTGCTCGTGAAAACTCCTCCGGCGTCTTCGCGATGGAGATGCCCACACTCGACCCGAGGCGGGCGGGCTTGACCACAACGGGATAACCGAAGGGATTCTCCGCCTGGTCGCGATGGCGCTCGAGCACCGTGACGCTCGCGACTACGGGGATGCCCTTGTCGCGCATGACCGCCTTGAAGAGGTCCTTGTCCATGCAGAGCGCCGAGGCCGTCACGCCGGCGCCGACATAGGCCACGCCCGCGAGCTCCAGAAATCCCTGGACGGTCCCGTCCTCGCCGAAGGGGCCGTGCAGGACGGGAAAGACGACGTCGACGTCGCCGAGCGGCGCGGGCTGGCCGTTCAGCGGCACCGGCAGCTTCTCGGCGTCCCCTTTCGCAAGGCGAGCCTGCTCCGCTTGGGAAGTCAGCTCCCAGCGGCCGTCGCGGGCGATCTCGATCGACCGGACCTCGTAGCGGTCGGGATCGAGGCTCTCGAGCACGGAGCGAGCCGACGCGACAGAGATCTCATGCTCGCTCGAGCGCCCGCCCATGAGCACGGCGACCCGCAGCCTCGCCATGTCAGAACTGCCCCACGAAGATGGTGACCGTGCTGCCCCTCTCGGCCTGAGAGGCTCCGGCCGGGTTCTGGTCCTGGACGATGTTGTCCTGCGTCGGGTCGGTCACCGCGACGTTCTCGACCTTCACCTTGAAGCCGGCATTCTTGAGGTCATCCTGGGCGGCTTCCTTCTGCTCGCCGACAACGTTCGGGACCGTGGCCGAAGACGGCCCGGTGGAGACGGTGATCGTGACCGCGGAGCCCTTGGGGGCCTCGGTGCCCGGGTCGGGGCTCTGCGCCGACACGAACCCTTCGGGCGTGCTGTCTGAGGGGGCCTGAACGGTTTGCACCTCGAAGCCGGCCGCCTGGAGCTCGGAACGGGCGCTCGCTTCCGTCTGATCGAGGACGTCGGGAACGGTTACCACCTGCTTCCCCTTGGAGACTCGCAAGACGACCGTCGTACCTTCGTCGACAACCTCACCGGAGGGCGGGTTCTGGCCCACGACCTGTCCCGCGGGCCTCTTCGAGAAGACTTCGCGCTTGCGGGCGTCCAGGTTCAGCTCGTTCAGGGCGTCGACGGCATCTGCGTAATCCATTCCGACCACGTCCGGGACCGTCGCTTTCGGCACCCCAGTCGACACAATTATGGTGACCTGGTCGCCCTTCTGAATGCGCGTTCCGGCGTCTGGGCGCTGATCGATGACGATGCCCTTGTCGACTTCGGCGCTCGCGGCGCGTTCGACCTTGGGCTCCAACCCCGCGTCCTCGATCTTGGTTTTCGCGTTGAGCTCGCGGATGCCGACCACGTTCGGCACCGGGACAGGCTGCGACGCGGCGAGCTGGTCCTGGATCGTCGTGAACACATACCAACCGGCGATTCCGGCCGCCGCGAGGAGCAGGGCGACGAGAAGCCAGGGGGCCCAGCGCTTGCGCTTCGGCGGAGGCTCCCCGTACATGTAGCCGGGCTGATGGGGAGGTGGGCGCCTGGGTACGTGCGGGCGCGGCGGCGCGACCTGGGTCGCGTCGGTCGGCAGCACCTGGGTCGTTCCGCCGATCGTCGCCCCGGGGACGGCGAGCAGCGCCGTGGCGGCCTCCGAGGTCTCGGGCGGGAGCGGGAGGCCCGCTTCCACACGATGGAGGTCCTCTGCGAACTCTTCGGCGGTCTGGTAGCGGTCCTCGGGCGCCTTTGCGAGCGCGCGCAGGACGACGTGGTCGAGGTCCTCGGGGATCTCGGGCCGGATCTTCGAGGGCGGCTTCGGCAGCTCGTTCAGGTGCTTCATCGCGATCTCGATCGCCGAGTCGCCGCTGAAGGGCACCTTCCCGGTCAGCATCTCGTAGAGGACGATCCCGACCGAGTAGAGGTCGGACGAAGCGGTCACCGGGGCACCGCGTGCCTGCTCCGGCGAGAGGTACTGCGCCGTCCCCATGATCGAGCCGGCCTCCGTCATCTGGGAGGCTCCCGCGCGCGCGATCCCGAAGTCCGTCACCTTGAGCCGCTCGCCGCCGATGAGGATGTTGTGAGGCTTGACGTCGCGGTGGATGATCCCGTGGCGGTGCGCGAAACGAAGCGCGTCGAGGATCTCGAGCGTGTAGGCGATAGCCTGGCCGATCGGGAGCGGGCCGCGGGTGAGGATGAGCTCCTTGAGGCTTCGGCCCTCGATCACCTCCATGGCGATGTAGTACGTTCCCTCAGCCTGGCCGCGGTCGTAGATGGAGACGATGTTCGGGTGCGAGAGCGCTGCGGCTGACTTCGCCTCGCGCCGGAAGCGCTCGATGAACAGCTCGTCGTTCGCGTAGCGGTCGTTCAGGATCTTGATCGCCACGCGCCGCCCGAGCTCCTCGTCCTCGGCCAGATATACGTTCGCCATGCCTCCGGAGCCGAGCTTGCGCAGGATCCGGTAACGCCCGTCGAAGAGCGTGTTGATCAGCGTGTCCGTTACGGCCATCTGAGATTCAGACTAGGGATTTCTCTTTAAGAGCGCTTCGATGATCGCCTTCGCGATCGGCGCGGCGGTGGCGCCACCCGTGCCGCTCTGGCCCGACAGGGCGACGGCAACCGCGACGCGGGGCCGGTCGGCAGGCGCGAAGGCGATGAACCAGGTGTCGTTTCGGCCTGAGACGCCGGTTTCGGCGGTCCCGGTCTTGCCGGCGACGGGTACGCCGGAAATCTGGGCAGCGGTGCCCGTGCCCGATTCGACCACCGCCCGCATCATGGCGGTGAGCTCGGCTGCCGTGCGCGGTTTGATCGCCTCCTTCCACTCCTTCGGGTTCGAGCGCTCGATCACCTTCCCGTCGGGCGCCACGATCCTGTCGACCAGGGTCGGCTGCATGACGATCCCGTCGTTTCCGATGCCCGCCGCGACCAGCGCCATCTGGAGCGGAGTTGCGAGGAGCCGCTCCTGGCCGAAGGCGAGCCTGCCGGGGTCGACCTGGTTCGGGTCCCTGGGCAGGTAGAGCCGGTTCCTGCGGTAAAGGCCGCTCGGCGCCACCTCTTCGGAGGGCAGCTCGATGGGCGGCTCCTCGTAGAAGCCGAAGCGCTGCGCGTAGTCCAGCACGACGGTCGGCCCGAGCTTCTTGCCGATGTTGCAGAAGACGGCGTTGATCGAGTGCTCCATCGCCTGGGTGAAGGAAACGTTTCCAAAGACCTCGGGCCCGCTTTGGTCGGCGAAGTTCGAGACCCTCTTGCCGTACTCGATGCAGTAGCCGGGGTCGTCGAAGCGGCTCGAGGGCGTGAACCGGCCAGTGTCGAGCGCCGCTGCGGCGGTGACGACCTTGAAGGTCGAACCGGGGATGAAGCGGCCCTGAGTCGCGCGGTCGAGCAACGGGCTCGCGCTTCCGCACGCGGCCTTCGTCCGCAGGATCTGGTTGAAATGACCCTCGACGAGATTCGGGTCGAATGAGGGCTGGGACGCGAGCACGAGCACGCGACCCGTCGAAGGCTCGAGAGCCACGGCGGCACCGCACTTCCCCCCGAGGGCGTCCATGGCGACCCTTTGTGCTCGCGCGTTGATCGTCGTGACGACGTCGTTTCCCTTCTGAGTGAGGCCCTTAAGCTTGTCGAGCGCGTTGTCGAGGACGGTGTCGAGGTTCGCGTTCGAGCCCGTCAGGAAGTCGTTCAGCGACTTCTCGAGACCCGTGCGCGATCTCTCGATCGTCGAATAGCCCACCGGGTGGGCGACGAGCCTGCGCTGCGGATAGACGCGGAGGAACCACGTCCTGCCGAGGCTCTTCTGCTTCACCTTGCGGTTCCGGGCGAAGACGGTCTTGCCGTCGGCGGCGAAGATCCGCCCGCGCTCGATCGTCAACTGCTTGACGAGCAGTGTGGGATTCCCGCGCCGGGCTTCGAGGTCCGGGGCCTTCCAGAGCCACCAGGTGGACATGCCGATGACGGCCACGAAGAGGGTGACCAGGACGAAGAAGAGCCGCCGTATCTGAGGATTCATGAGCGCTCTCGGTTGACGTGGTTCGAAACCATGAGCAGGAGACCGACGATGAGGAAGTTGGCGACGATGCTCGACCCGCCGTAGGAGACGTACGGCAGCGTGATCCCCGTCAGCGGGATCAGGCCGGTGACTCCAGCGGTGATGATGAACGCCTGAATCGCGAGCGCCGAGGTGAGTCCGACGGCGAGGAGCTTCGAGAAGCCGTCGTCAGCCATCAGCGCGATGCGGAAGCCTCGGTACAGGAAGACGACGTAGAGAAGGACGAGCGCGGCCGCGCCTGCGAGCCCGAGCTCCTGCGCGATCGCGGCGAAGATGAAGTCGGTCGAGAGAAAGGGGATGTAAGTGTGCCCCTCGGGCGAGATGAGCACGCCTTCCCCGAGCCCCTGCCCGAAGAGGCCCCCGCCGGAGATCGCGTAGATCGACTGGGCGAGCTGATAGCCCTCCGTGTAGACGGGGCAGGCGTTCGAAACCGTCCAGCTGCAGTCCAGCCAGATGGCGACCCGGTCCTGCACGTGCGGCGTCACGTGATAGAGGGCGTAAGCGCCCGCGGCGAAGAGCAGTCCTCCCACCGCGACGTACGCCCAGCGGGCCGTCGCCACCCAGAGCATGGCGAGGAAGATGGAGAAATAGAGGAGGCCGCCCCCGAGGTCGTTCGTCTGGAAGAGGACGAGCATCGCGCCTCCCCAGATGATCAGCAGCGGTCCGAAGTGCTTCAGGGAGGGAAGCCCGTAGCGACCGCTTCCCATCGAGAGCATCTCCCGGTTGTCGCGCAAGTACCCCGCTAGAAAGACGACCAGCAGGACCTTGGCGAACTCGCCCGGCTGGAAGACGACGGGCCCGACGCCCACCCACAGCGAAGCGCCGTTGATCGTGCGCCCGAGACCGGGTACCGCGGGAAGGGCGAGCAGAAAAATGGCCGCGAGCCCGAGGATGTACTTGACCTGGTCGAGCGTCCGGTAGTCCTTGAGGAAGAGCACGAGCGCCGCGAAGGCCGCCAGCCCGATGACGACCCAGAGCCCTTGCCGGAAGGCCAGATCCGGGTCGATCCGGTAGATCATCGTCAGCCCGAGGCCGGTGAGAACCCCGGAGAGGGGCAGGAGGTAGGGGTCGGCGAGCGGTAGGGCGACCCGGACGACGAGGTGCGCTGCGACGTAGAGCGCCACGAAGAAGGCCGCATACGACAGCGAGGCGGTCGAGACGACGTCCTGCCGGGCGATGTAGACGGCGGCAAACCCGGTCGCCGTCAGGAACCCGACTAGGAGGAGGTTGACGAGCTCCCTGTTTCTGAGCGTCAGGGAACGCCCTCCGCCTCGTAGGGAGCCAGCCGAGCGCGGGCCTCGTCGTACGAGACGAGGTCGTGATTGAAGAGCGACTTTCGCTCGGTCTCCGCGAGCTGAACGGCCTGCAGGCGGCTGACGTAGCGCGCGCGAAAGAGGTCGATTCCGCCGCCGAGCTCCCAGGGGACGCCCTGATAGACGACGACGTTGCCGTCCTCGTCGGCCCCGATGAAGTTGGCGCGCGAAAGCGCCCAGAAGGCGGCGGCGATGACCGCCAGGACAAAGGCGAGCCCCAGAACCGACCAGAAGATGCGCCGCCCCCAGCGCCGACGCTTGGGCGGCTTGGCCGGCCTGCGCTGCGGCTCTTCCTCGTCGAGGGGCCGGCCCCAAGCCTGCGTCTCCTCGTCCTCCTCGCGCTCCAGCACGGCTGTCGGGCTCGCCGCGAGGGCCGCCGGGGCCTCGAGCCCCGAGAGCGTGTCCTCGAGGTCGGTCTCCCCGCGGCCGTTCGGCGCGGCGACGGCCGTGTCCTCGATGGAGGCTGGTTCGCCTTCGAGCCGGAAGAGGACGACCGTGATGTTGTCCTCGCCGCCGGCGCGGTTCGCGGCCTTCACAAGTGCCTTCGTCGCTTGCTCGAGCGAATCCGCGTTGGCGACCGTCCGCGCGATCTCCTCGTCGTCGACCATCGTTGTCAGCCCGTCGGAACAGAGCACGAAGACGTCGTCGGCCTCCGGCTCGACGGTGAACGTGTCCACGTCGACCTGGAGGTCGGTGCCGAGAGCGCGTGTGATCACCGAGCGCTGTGGATGCGCGTCGGCCTCCTCGGGAGTCAGGCGGCCGCTCCGGACGAGATCCGCCACGAGCGAATGATCTTCTGTCAGCTGCTCGAGCTTGCCCCCGCGAAGCCTGTACGCGCGCGAGTCCCCGACGTGTCCGATCGCAACGGATCCGTCCGAGACGAGCGCGGCCGTGATGGTGGTGCCCATCCCGGAGGCCTGCGCGTCGCTTCGTGCGCGCTCGTAGATGCGGCGGTTCGCCTCCTGGATGATCGCGGCGACGCGCTCCTCGGGGTCCAGCTCGTCTGCCTCGTGGAACTCGCGGAAGGCGGCCGCCGCGAGCCGCGAGGCAACCTCGCCGGCCTGGGCGCCTCCCATGCCGTCGGCGACCGCGAAGAGCGGCGGCTCGCGGACGAAGGAGTCCTCGTTGCGGCGCCGCTTGCGGCCCGCGTCGGTGGTGCCTGCGCTGTCAGCGATCCTCATCGCTCGAACCGAAGCTCCGTGTCGCCGATCTGCACGACGTCGCCCTCACGGAGCTGCCGCCGGCCGTCGAGACGGGCGCCGTTGACGAAGGTCCCGTTTGTGGAGCCCAGATCGAGAATCCATACCCCGTCCCGCTGCGATTCGATCCGCGCATGATGCCCGGAGGCGAAGTCGTCGCCCTTCAGCGCGACCGTGTTGTCCTCCGCACGACCGATGGTCAGAGGCACCGGCCCGGCTTCGAAGGTTCTGCCCGGCTTGACCACCTTGCTGCGCTCGACCACGAACCGGCCGCCGGACGCCGCAGGGTGCTCCGCGGCCAGCTGGGACGGAGCGAGGATGAAGCTCTCCTGCGGCGCGACGCGCAGCTCTCGCGAAGCCGAGCGGATGACCCTCCAGATGAAGAAGTAGAGCAGAACGAGGAAGAGGGCCTTGAGCGCGAGGAGGACCGGCTCGACGCTCATCTACCGGTCACCCGGGCTGCTCGAAGACGAGCTCGGTCTGGCCAAGGACGACGCGGTCCTCGTGGTTCAGCCGGGCGCGGTCGACCCGCTCGCCGTTCACCTCGACCCCGTTCGTGGAGCCGAGATCGACGATCCACCACGCCCCGTTCTCGTGGCGCACCTCGGCATGCCGGCGCGAGACGTTCGCGTCCTCGAGTGTGATGTCGCATTCGCGGGAGCGGCCAAGGGTGGCTCTGGGTGCGGAGAGCTCGTGGCGCTTCCCGCCGACGCTCAGGAAGGCGCGCGGCTCGTGGGCTAGTCCGAGCTTCTCCGCCTCCTCGGCCGAGACCGCGGCGGTGGCGGCCACAGGCGCCTTGAAGACCCTCGTGGCGCTCGGCTGCTCCGCCTCGACCATCTGGGGCTCCTCCGCCTCCCTGGTGCGCCGTGCCTGAACCATTCGCGTCGCGATTCCGAACTCGCCCACGTCGAGGTCGTCGTCCTCTTCGAGCAGCACCTTCGGCGTCGAGAGCAGCGAGTAACCCTCACGACGGGCGTGCTCGGAGAGGTAGTCCGCCAGTTCGGTCAGGAGTGAGCCTTCGTAGCTTGCGAACTGCTCCCGGTCGCGAGGGGCCAGGTAGATCACGTACTCGTTCGGGACGTACACGCGCGAGATCGAGATCGTCTTGTGGTCGTCCATCTCCTTCGCGAGCTTGCGGGCGAGCTCTACGGGCTGCACGTGCGAACGGAACGGACCACGGCCGAAGACACCCTCCACGAGGGACTCGATTCTGGTCTCGATGCTGCGAAGGACGTTCACCGGGTGCGAGAGCGCAATTGTGCCCCGCAGCACTCTAACGACGCGTTCGCAGCACCGGCAGAGCCAAAACGGCCGCCCCTGCCCAGACCCAGAGCGCCAACGGGAACGCGCTGACGGCTCCGAGAGGGGCGAAAACCGCCGCCGCGAGGAACGCGGCGCCCCAGCCCGCAACTCCCCAGAGACCTCTCGACCTGGCGTACGGCCCGGCAACCGTCGCGGCTGCGAGCACGGCGGCTTCGATCCAGAGGGCCGGATGTGCCGAGAAGAAGGCGTTGATGGCGTCGAACGCCCTCCCCGGATGGGGCGAGCCTGCCAGAACGAGGGTTTCCGGCGGTTCCTCCTCCGTGAACGGGAGACGTGTCTCGGTCAGCACCGCCATCACGGCTGCGGCGGGAACCGCCGCAGCCGTGAGCAGCGCGCTGCGCAAGGCTCCGCGTGCGCCCTGGACAAGGGCGGGAAGGAGCACCAGAGCTTGTGCCGGCGCAAGCACGGGACCGAGCAGAAAGAGGAAGCCGGTACGCGCGTCGCCGGCGAAGAGAGCGAACCAAACGAGCGCGAAGGCGGCATACACGAGCGCAAGGCCGAGAGAGAGGTTGCCGAGCGGAAGGATCGGGATCGCCAGGGCGAAACCCAGCCCGGCGGCGGGGCTCGCCAATCCCGCCAGGGCGGCGACGGCGGCGACGAGGAAGGGCCAGCCGGAAGGGAAGAAGGGCAGAAGCCAGGCCGCGGAGCCTCCGTACACGGCTGCCAGCGCGGCCGGGCCGGCGCGTTGTACGAGCTGTGTCCGCGACGTCGTCCCGCGCTGCCGCTCGCTCCGCGCACTCCACGACGTCCGCAGGTCCGCCGCAGCCTCCTTCGCGGCAGGCCGCCGCCCGGGAGCCGGCGAGAGCATGGCGTCGACGGTAGCGGTGAGCCTCCGGGGCAGGTCGGGCCGCAGGGCGACGAGCGAGGGAGCTCCGGCCGCGACTCGCCGTGCCGTCTCCAGCGGCGAGATGGCCCAGAACGGGTGTCGCCCCGCCAGCGCTTCCCACAAATAGACCCCCACCGACCAGACGTCGGCCGCCCCGGTGGCGTCTCGGCCGGCGAGCCGCTCGGGGGCGATGTAGGCAAGGGTCCCAGGCACGTCGCCGACGGCGGTGAGCGTGTCGGCCTCCTCGAGCTGCGCGAGGCCGAAGTCGAGGACGCGGACAGAGACGTCCTCGGCTTCCTCGAGCATGACGTTGGCCGGCTTGACGTCTCGGTGCACGACTCCCTTGCTGTGCGCGTGCGCGAGTGCCTCCAGCACCTGCGCTCCCGCCTCGACGGCGTCGGCGTCGTCGAGCTCGCCGTGACGGAGCGCCTGCCGCAGCGTGTGGCCGGGGATGTATTCGTAGGCGACATAGACATGCCGATCGTCCCGCTCGAGCGCGAGCGCTCGTAGGCAACGCGGGTGGCGCAGCCGGGTCGCGGCCTCCACCTCTCGCTCGGCTCGCGACCCGGCCTTGCCTTCTCGAGGGACGACTTTGAGCGCGACGTCACGAGCCGAGCGCTCGTCCCGCACGAGCCAGACCGAGCCAGACCCCCCGCTGCCGAGCGGTCGCAGGGGCCGGTAGCGGCCAAGGACGAGATGGTCGTGGTGAAGGGCGACGGCGCGCTCCATCGGCGTCCTGCTCTTGGCGGTGGAGGCTTAAACTCCTGCTATCGCCGGGCAGGGTGGTAGACTCGACCAACTTTCGGCCCCTCTCTCGGACATGTTCGAGCGCGAGCGCACCGATCCCCAGACCGACATCGAGTTCGACTTCTTCGACGAGTCTCCAACCGTCGAGTCGTCGGACCGGGAGCGACCGACCCCTCGGCGCGGGCCGCGCATGCCCTCACGTCCCCCGGGCGGCGGCGGGGGCCCTCAGCCCTCGCTTTTCCGGCTCGGGATTCTCATCGCGGGGGCGATCCTCCTCGCGGTCATCCTCGTCCTCTGGGTCAACAGCTGCCGCTCGGGGCAGAAGAAGGCCGAGTACCGCTCGTACATGGAAGCGGTCACGGGTCGGGCGAGCGAGTCCGAGCAGGTCGGAAAGCGGTTGAACCAGCTGATCACAACGCCTGGAATCAAGCTTGCCGACCTCCGAGACGAGCTCGACGGCCTCCGCCAGCAGTCCACCCAGATCCTCGCCAGCGCGCGCAAGCTCGAGCCCCCGGGCCCGCTGCGCGACGAGCAGGAGAGTCTCGTGCAGGCTTTCGAGTTCCGGGTCACAGGGCTCGACGGGCTCGCCCAGGCCTTCGCCCAGGTGCAGTCGACCAAGGATGCGGCCGAGGCGGGCCAGAGGCTTTCGATACCTGCGCAACGCCTCGTGGCGAGCGACGTCGTCTACGCGGACCTTTTCAACGAAGGCTCGCGCACGGTGATGAACAAGGAGGGCGTCCAGGGCATCCCGATTCCGGAGTCCAAGTTCGTCCAGAACGGAGACCTGGCGAGCCCAACCGCCTGGACCCTGATCGTGGAGCGGCTGACGCGGAGCCCGTCCGCGGGTGGACTGCACGGGAGTCAGATCGTCAGCGTGATCGTGCAGCCGGGCGCCCAACAGCTCTCCCCCAGTGAGGACAACACTGTCAAGGCATCTGACCGGCTCTCGTTCCAGGTGCTCGTGAAGAACTCGGGCGAGAGCCAGGAGACGCAGATCACGGTTTCCCTGACGATCCAGCAGAGCCCGCAGCCGACCCGGCGCAAGCAGGTAATCGACCTCATCAATCCAGGCGAGACGAAGACCGTCGTCTTCCGCAACCTCGGGCCGCCTTCGTTCGGGACACGGACGATCGTCAAGGTCAACGTGGATCCGGTCACCGGCGAGTCGAACACGGCGAACAACACCGCGGAATACCCGGTCATCTTCACGCTTGGATAAGTAGTTGCCCAGCTCACTGACCACGGCGGTCGGCTGGGTCGCGATCGGCGCGGCTGCCGCAGGTTTTCTCGCCCTTCTCCTCGCGATCGCGTTCTTCGTCCAAATACGACGCGTGCGCGAAGCGCAAAAGGTGCTGATCGGTCGCGACAAGGACGACCTCGTCGAGTTCGCCCTCTCGCTGCAGGCCCGCATCGACGACCTCCATCGCGCTGTCGACGAGGTGGCCGCGGGGCTGTCTCGCATCGACAAGCGGGTGGACGGATGTCTCTCGCACACGTCGATCGTCCGCTACGACGCCTACGAGGACGCCGGCGGGCACCAGTCAGCCTCGCTGGCGTTCCTCGACGCTGCCAGGTCGGGCGTCATCGTGAGCGCGATCCAGGGACGCGACTACGCGCGCATCTACGTGAAGGAGCTTGACCGTGGCCGGCCTTCCCTCGCTCTCTCGCCGGAAGAGCAGGAAGCGGTCGACCGCGCCATGGCATATTGAGCACCTATGACGTACCGCAAGGCTGAGATCAGGCCCTACGAGCAGGCAGACGAGCCGCTCCTCTTCGGGCTCGCAAACCTCGATCGCGGCGCGGACGAGACGACGCTGGCAGTCCTCGAGCGCGAGACGGTCTTCGTTGCCGAGCTCGAAGGCGCGCCGGCGGGGTACGTCGCCCTCGAGCGGGCCGAGCAGGCAGTCCGCGTCGACCAGCTCTTCGTGAGCCCTGAGCACGAGGCGGAAGGGGTCGGGCGCCAGCTGCTCGAGTTCGCGGAGGGCTACGCGATTTGGCAGGGCGCCCGCGCGCTCCAGGTCGTCGTGGAATCCGACGACGACCGGGCGCTGGCCTTCTACCGCGGGCGAGGGTTCAAGCCGGTTGCGGACGATCTGTTGGAGCTGTTGCTGCCTCAGCGTTAGTTACGATTTGGGCAGATGCAGCAGGTCCTCGTCCTCAACGCCAGCTACGAGCCGCTGAACGTCTGCACCGTACGGCGTGCGCACGTGCTCGTCTTCAAGGGGAAGGCCGAGGTGCTCGAAGACCTGCCTCGACCACTTCGCTCGGCCAGCGACACGTTTCTCTGGCCACACGTCATCCGCCTCATCCAGTACGTGCGCGTTCCGCGCGCGGTGAAGCGCAAGATCTCGCGCCGAGCCCTCTTTGCGCGCGACGGCTGGCGCTGCCAGTACTGCGGCACCTCGGGGAAGCTGACCCTGGACCACGTCGTCCCGCGCAGCCGCGGAGGCGACTCCGTCTGGGAGAACGTCGTCACCTCCTGCGCTCCGTGCAACCTGAGGAAGGGGAATCGCCTGCTCCACGAGGTGCAGATGCACCTGATCGCGCCGCCGCGACCGCCCGCGCCGGCGCTCTTCGTGACACTCTCGGCTCCGAAGATCCCGGACGGCTGGCAGCCTTACCTCATCGCCTTCGGCTGACTTTTTTGGCCACGCCGAGGTCTGACCCCGGCGTGGCCGTTTACAGCCCGCCGACCGCCTAGGTCGGACCCCCCATCCGTTCGATCCCTTACGCGCCGATGGATGACATCGTCGGTCTCTGCCGTGAGAATCGTGGCAATCCTGCTTGTCGTGGGCGCCGTACCAGGGGCGCTCTGGGCCGGCGGCTTCCTCCCGCCGCCGGAAAGTCCCAAGGCGCCGACTGAGGGGCCGGCGAATCCGGGTCTTGTCGAGGCGGAATGGCGGGACCGCGTGGAGACGATCTGTGCCTGGGAACGCAAGCGAGTCCGGGCGATCGCGAAGGCTTTTCGGCGCGCCGCAAGCCCGGCCGACGCGCTCTTCGCCTTCGACAGCACGATCCGTCTCGGTCGCACCAGCCTGGCGGTGTTTCGCCGCCTGAACACCCCGTTCGCGTTCCAGCGGGAGGTGCGCGAGCTCAAGCGGCTGCTCGAGCGGGAGCAGAAGGCCCTCATCGCCTTGCGCGATGCGCTGCGCGCCGGCAATCCGCGCGCCTTTTCCCGGCATGCACAAGAGATAGCGCGGGCGGAGGGCCGCAAGCGCGCCCAGTTCGCCGACCTCGGCCTTCGCGGCTGCCTGCCACCTGCGCCCGAGCCGTTGCGCGAAAGCGAGACCAGCCCCGTGTAGATCGAGGGGCGGCGCAGCCCGCCCCCTCGCAGGTCCTAGGCGTCGTAGTAAAGGGCGAACTCGGCCGGGTGCGGCCGCAGGCGGACGACGTCCACCTCGTTCTCGCGCTTGTACTCGATCCACGTACGGATGAGGTCTTCACTGAAGACGCCGCCGCGGGTCAGGAACGTGTGGTCGGACTCGAGCGCGTCAAGCGCCTCCGAGAGCGAGCCCGGCACCTGGGCGATCCGGCCGCTCGGGTCCTCGAAGAGGTCGTAGTCCGCCGGCGAGCCCGGGTCGAGGTCGTTCTCCACGCCGTCGATCCCGGCCATCAGCATCGCCGCGAAGGCGAGGTACGGGTTGGCGGTGGCGTCCGGGCAGCGGAACTCGATGCGCTTGGCTTTGGCCGACGAGGAGTACATCGGGATGCGGATCGCGGCCGAGCGGTTGCGCTGCGAATACACGAGGTTCACCGGGGCCTCGTAGCCGGGCACGAGCCGGCGATAGGAGTTCGTCGCCGGGGCGCAGAACGCGAGCAGGGCCGGGGCGTGCATGAGGAGGCCGCCCAGGTACTGGCGCGCGAGCAGCGAGAGGCCGGCGTAGCCCGACTTGTCCGCCATCAGGGGCGTCCCTTTCAGCCAGAGCGACTGATGGGTGTGCATGCCTGAGCCGTTGTCGCCGAAGAGCGGCTTCGGCATGAAGGTCGCGGTCTTCCCGTGCGCCCGGGCGACGTTGCGAACGACGTACTTGTAGGTCATGACCTGGTCGGCCATGCGCGTGAGCGTCTCGTAGCGAAGGTCGATCTCGCACTGGCCGCCGGAGGCGACCTCGTGGTGGTGGAACTCGCAGGGGATTCCCAGCCGCTCGAGCGTCAGCACCATCGCAGTGCGGATGTCGGCGAGGGTGTCGTGCGGCGCGGGCGGGAAGTAGCCCTCCTTCTCGCGCACCGTGTAGCCGAGGCCAGGCTTGCCGGAGTTCCAGTGGCCCTCGGCTGAGTCGACGGCGTAATGGGAAGCGTTGATTCCCGTCTCGTACGAGACCTCGTCGAAGAGGAAGAACTCGCACTCCGGCCCGAAGTACGCCGTGTCGGCGATGCCCGTTGCCAGGAGGTGCTCTTCCGCGCGGCGCGCAATGCGGCGCGGGTCGCGGTGATACGGCTCGCGAGTCAACGGATCGGCGATCTCGCAGATGAGCGAGAGCGTCGGCTCGGCCGTGAAAGGGTCGAGCACGGCGGTTGCCGGATCGGGCATGAGGAGCATGTCGCTCTCCGCGATGCCCTGCCAGCCACGGATCGACGACCCGTCGAAGCCGAGACCTTCGTCGAACGCGGACGCGTCGAGCGCCCGCAGCGGCATCGTCATGTGCTGCCAGCTCCCGAGCAGGTCGCAGAACTTGAGGTCGACCATCTTGGCCTTCGTCTCACTGGCCCACGCAATCGCCTCGTCCGGCTTGGGCTGCGCTCCGTTGGCCAGGTAGTGCTTGTCCGCAATTCGCTCCATCCGCCCTCCTTAACGAGAAAAGCCCCAGGGGTCGAAGACTCCTGAGGCACCGTCGCCTGCGACAAACGCCGCCGTCGGCGTTCGTCGGGAGAAACGCTAGCTCGCGGGGTGGACGGAGCCGGGCGGGGCCGGTATCGTGGGCGGCGGCATGTTCCTCGCCAGAGTCTGAGACATCCGTTGCCGGGGCCCGCCTGGCCCGGCTTCTGCCTGCCGGCTCGACTCTGAACCGTTCTACCTCGAAGGAGCACGCTGAATGACCGCCGTAGAAGTCTCCGATCTCCGTAAGGAATTCGTCCGCCGCGACGGACCGTGGCGCCGTCGGCGTGTGCCTGCCCTGCGTGGCATCTCGTTCACGATCGAACGGGGCGAGTGTGTCGCCGTCCTGGGTGCGAACGGCTCGGGCAAGTCGACTCTGGTCCGCCTGCTGGCCACCCTCCTTCTGCACGACGGCGGGAGCGCCCACGTGTTCGGCCACGACGTGTTCGGAGATCCCCGCGCCGTTCGGCGGCTCGTCAACCGCGTCTCGGTCGAAGCCTCCTTCTTCAAGAAGATGTCCTCGACCGAGAACCTGAGCTACTCAGCCCGGTTCTACGGCATGACCCGCGGCGAGACGAGCAGGCGCATCCCCGAGATCCTCGAGCGCGTGGGCTTCCCTGTCGAGCGGAGAGGCGAGGCGATGGAGGCGCTCTCCCGCGGCATGCAGCAGAAGGTCGCGCTCGCACGCGCGCTCCTGACCGCGCCCGTCCTCCTGCTCCTCGATGAGCCGACGACGGGTCTCGATCCGCGTTCCAAGCTCGAGGTCCAGGAGTTCATCCGTGAGGTTAGGCAGATCCACGACGCCACGATCCTGCTCTGCACCCATGACCTCGACGAGGCCGAGGCTCTTGCCGATCGCATCGGGATCCTCCACCGCGGCGAGCTGATCGCGCTCGGAACCGCAGACGAGCTCAAGCGCCGCTACGAGACTGAGACGCTCGAAGGGGCGTTCTTCGCCGCGACCGGCCGCGCCCTCGTCGACGATGAGGAGGAGGAGGACTGATGAGAGGGGCAGCTGCGACTCTTCGCGGCGAGCTGATCGGCCTGGCCGGCGTGGTCGAGCGCAACGTCTACCTCGTTCGCCGCTACATCTGGTGGGACATCGCCTTCTTCGTCTGGACGGTCGCGAACACGCTCACGATCGTCTACATCGCGAAGGGCATCGAGGCGGCCGGCGGCCAGATCGACGTGGAGCGGACGACGACGATCCTCCTCATCGGTGCCGTCATCTGGGCCTATCTCGGGATCATCTTCGAGATCCTCACCGAGACGGTTGCCTGGGAACGCTGGGAAGGGACGATCGAATACACCTTCATGGCTCCGCTCGCG
>Ga0209874_1000030_pt1 | contig 33516 bp, 31 predicted proteins | sample GWRWN1_20_30_FD_187216 | JGI IMG/M metagenome (GOLD analysis project Ga0209874, IMG submission 187216) | Riverbed sediment microbial communities from areas with no vegetation in Columbia River, Washington, USA - GW-RW N1_20_30 (SPAdes)... | ecosystem: Environmental > Aquatic > Freshwater > River... | reverse complement strand
CTTCGCGACAATCCAGGGCGTGAGCCGGAGCGTCACCACGGCGGGCACTTTCATGGGCCCGATCATCGCCGGATTCCTTTACGATCTGACCAAAAGCTACACCCTTGCGTTCAGTATCTTTGCCGTCGTCAGCCTCGCGTCGGCTTTTTGCATGTTCCTAGCGAAACCGCCTGCCAGAAGGAAATTGGAATAACGGAGTAGTGGAATAGTGGAATAATGGTGCTTGACAATTCCGGGGGAGAAAGGGGATAGATAGCGGCGCGCGCCCTTTGGTTCCTGCTACCCAGAGGGGCGATAGAATTATGAGCAAGATCGCTATCCGGTCACCGAGGGTGATGGCCATATCACCGAACGAACCAGAGAAATTTCGGTTTAACCGAGGCGGGACCGCGCTTCTTCACTTTTGTCTAATTGCATAAATCAAAAGGAGGAAAAGGATGAAATCTAGAGATGTAAAATCTTTCATCGCGACAGCGTTGACGCTCATTTTGATTCTTCAGCCTTGGCTTTTGGGCGGTTCGGCTGATGCCAAGATTGATTGCGGTCCAGTGACCAACAAGAGCAACGATCTCCCGCGAATAGCGGCTATAGGCACGAATCCGGCAGGGACGGGGGCTCATGCCATTGCCGCCTCGCTGGCGGCGATCGGAAGCAAGGCCACGCCGATATCCGTCAGAGTCCAGCCCTATAATGGTCCTAATGCATGGATGCCGCTGCTGCAAAACGGCGAGCTTGAATTCGGCATTATGAATATCCTTGACGCCTCTATGGCCATGGCCGGAACCGGCAATTACGAGAAACCTTTTCCCAGCGTTCGTGTCGTTTCGGGGGGCGTGTTTCCCTTTACAGCTGGAATTTTGGTCCGAGATAAGTCCGATATCAAGCAATTCACCGATCTTAAGGGTAAACGGCTCGCCTGGGACTTTGGCGGGCACGCGATCAACCAGACCTGGGTTGAAGCTATGTTGGAGGCCAGCGGAGTGAAGCCGGCCGATGTGGTGCAGGTGCGGGTATCGAATCTTAACGACGGTGTGAGGGGTGTGGCGGACGGGAAGGTCGATGCCTCTATTACGGGGATCGGCATTGCTCTAGTCGAGGAAGTCAACGCTACGGAGCCGATTCGGTACTTGAGTCTACCGAACACGGACGGCGCGAAGGGCGTGCTCGCAAGGTACGGAGCCTCGGTCGTCAAGCAATCCCAGGTGACGGGCGTTAAAGGCGATACCTACGTCATCGGATATCCGCTTCACTTGGTAGGCTCAACTAAGGTGAGCGAGAAAACCGTTTACACGCTGGTCAAGGCGTGGTGGGAAAACATCGCGGAGCTCCAAACCAAACACCCGCTTTTCAAGCAGTGGACGAAAGAGACCCAGGCGATCACCAATTACACCGTCCCCTATCATTCGGGAGCCATTAACTTCTACAAGGAGATGAAGTTATGGACGGCCAAGCACGAAGCCCGTCAAAAGGAGATATGCCAGTAGACGAGTCAAGGACACGGAAGCGGCTCGATATCTTGGAGCGCTCCATTTTTTTCGCGAATCAATCATATGGATGAGGTTCTCCTATCTGAAGAAATCATTCGTTCGCGGAAGCTAAAAGGTTCCGTCGCACAAGTTAGTCGTGCTCTTTTAATATCTATTCCCCTCCTTGGGGTTATCTTTCTTCTCGACGTTCCCCACAAGCTAGGCTGGTTGATTTTTCCAGAGCAATACCTGGGGCTGTTTCTGTCATTGACTCTCTGCGCCACGTTTCTCGTCGTTCCTGAAGGCGTTTCAGGTCATCGTGATCGCGTCCCTTGGCATGATTTCCTCGCTGCGGCCGGCGGGCTGGCGGTAGGGCTTTTCGTTTTTATAAACTACCCTCGGTTCGCAAACTCTCTGGGAGAAATTTATCCGGACCGGGTCATCATGGGTTGCCTCGCGGTGCTCCTTCTGAGCGAAGCAACCCGGCGCCTGACAGGCTGGTCGCTGGCTATTATTGCCGCGATTTTTTTGTTCTATGCCCTCTTTGCCTATCTTTTCCCTGGACCTTTCTACGGTCGCGGTTGGTCGATCAATCGAATCGCGACTTATCTTTACTTGGACCGCAACGGCATCTTCGGCCAGTCTTTAGAAGTAGCTTCCGGCATTGTCTTAATCTTCATTTTGTTCGGGCAGACACTTTACGCCGTCGGCGGCGCGGCTTTTTTGACTGACTTTTCTCTTGTATTGATGGGCCGGTTTCGCGGCGGACCGGCTAAAATGGCGATTGTCTCGTCAAGCCTGTTCGGCACTATCAGCGGAAGCGCGGTAGCCAATGTAGTCGTCGACGGCACGATGACCATTCCGATGATGAAGAAATCAGGGTATCCGCCGGCTGTAGCCGCTGCGGTGGAGGCGACGGCGTCAACCGGTGGCCAGATCATGCCACCCGTCATGGGCGCGGCGGCCTTTCTGATTGCTGAATATCTCCAGATCCCCTACACCGAAGTCGCTCTCAGGGCCCTGGTGCCTGCCGTGCTTTTTTATCTGGCGCTTTTCGTTCAGGTCGATTTGCTAGCCGGTCGGCAAGGCCTGCGGGGTGTTCCAAGAGATGAACTGCCACGCCTCGGCAATGTGATGCGGCGGTCGGCAGGTTTTCTAGTGCCTCTGACCGTACTTGTCACCTTTCTCTTTGTCATCCCTCGAAGAGCGGAGGTAGCGGGTTTGCTGGCGACGGCTGCCTCTCTGGTTGTTGGTCTACTCACCCCCGGTATAAGACTTGGCCCGCGACAACTCCTCGATATGCTGGCTGATACGGGTCGCGCGCTGCTGGATATTGCCGTGATCACCGGCCTTGCCGGAGTGGTGATTGGCATCCTTTCGCTTACGAGCCTAGATTTCTCTCTGACGTTTACTCTTTTGAACGTCGCTCAATCGAGTATCATTTTATTGCTGGTTCTCACGGCTATGGTAAATATGGTTCTTGGCCTAAGCTTGCCGACGACTGCCGTGTACATCCTTTTGGCCGTTCTGGTCGGTCCGGCTCTGACTCAGGCAGGCATTGTGCCCATCGCGGCTCACCTGTTCATTTTTTACTTTGGCATGCTGAGCACGATCACACCGCCCGTCTGCCTGGCCGCATTCACGGCAGCCTCGCTCGCGAAAGCTGATCCGATGAAGACCGGCTGGGAGAGCATGAGGCTGGCTATTTTGGCCTATATTGTTCCCTTCATTTTTGCTTTGTCGCCGACTTTGCTGCTGATCGGCCACTGGTCTGAAGTGACGCTCTCTATCGTCACCGCCGTCATCGGCGCAGCTTTGCTTGGGGTTGGGTTGGTCGGTTATCTATTCCGCCCGGTCGGTGGCCTGCGGCGGATCTTGTTTCTTCTCGCCGCCATCGGCTTGTTAATTCCGGTTGTTAACACCGGCAAGTATGCCGCGCTTACCTGGGCCAGCAACGGCATCGGACTCGCGTTGGCGATCTTACTCGTATTGACGGAATGGTTGGCGCGCTCGTCTCGCACCCGCGCACCGACCGCTGTCGTAGGGGCTGACGGCTAGATCAGCTCCTGTATTCGAGATATCGCAATGTTGAAAGAAATCGATCAGAGCGGTCTTATCGATCAGCTCTAAGAAGTAAGAATGGTTGGCTAATCAAGACCAGTTAAACGGATGGCTACGCCGGAGGTTATCACCTTACGCGCAGGCTTCCGTCTACGCATGTGACCGCGTAACCGCCGATCTGGATCGACTTTCCATCGATGCGCACGGCGACTCGACCATCGCGGCCGACTTGCGTCCCCTGGCGCGCGGCGTACTCAGTGCCGTACTGCTCTACTATGCCCGAATGAATCAAGAACGCTGCGACGCTGGCATTGCCGCTGCCGCAGACGGGATCTTCCGGTACGCCCAGTGCAGGAGCGAAGGAACGAACATGGAGCGCGGAATGGCCATCATTCGACCGGCCGAAAACCGTCACGCCAACCGCTTGAGTTTCAGTGCTCACCTCTAAGAGCGTGTCGAGATCCGGTTTGAGTGTCGCAACCACGCCGGCATCGTCCATGTTCGCGACCAGCCACACGACGCCAACGTCCACCCGCAAAGGAGGATTACTCGAATCACAAGCCACACCCAACCCGGTAGTGAGCAATCGATTGGTGTTCTCAGTGAGCGGGCTGACCTTTGCCTTCGGTGCTTGAACTAGAATTAGTTTGCCGATCTCTGTTTCCTCGATGGTTAATTCGATCAAGCCCGCAAGGCATTCCTGGTGAAGTTTCCCACTGCGTGGCGCGGCGAAACCACTTTCCATCACCGCATGGGCGCTGCCCACGGTCGGATGGCCTGCGAACGGCAGCTCTTGTTTGGGTGTAAAAATACGCAAGTGATAGTCGGCTCGCTCGGACGACGGCGGGAGCACAAAGGTTGTTTCTGATAGGTTGGTCCAGGCCGCGATGCGCTGCATTTCTTCCGTTACCAGCCCTTCCGCCCCGATAGCGACTGCCACCGGGTTTCCCAAGAACGGCTTCTGCGTGAAGACATCGACTTGCTTGAAGGGAAGGGTTTGCATGCTTGTCACCTAAGGATGGCGGTTCGGAAAAGGAGCTTGGGCGTTGATGGTCCAGGCGCTGTTGTGCTTGGTGAAGCCGATTTTGGAATAATAGTCGACGGCTTTCGGCGCGGCCAGCAAGACGAGCATCGACGTCGGTCCCATTTTCTCTCTGGTCTTTTGAACCAATTGAATGCCGATGCCTTTCCGCTGGTGCGATACCCTCACCGCAAGGTCGGACAGGTAACCTACGTAGCTAAAGTCCGTGAGCGTGCGCGCTATTCCAACCAACAAGTTGCCATCCCAGGCGGTGACGACGAGATTCGCGCGCCGGAGCATGTCGGACATGACCTGCCGATCATCCACCGGTCTTCGTTCCCCGAGAGTGGAAGCATTGTAAAGCTCGATGACTTGATCGAGATCCAAATCGTTGCCGTACTGATACCGAATACTGTTCATTTTGGCTGCTCCCTAGTCGGTGAGCCACTCTAGCTGGGGAATCTCAAGCTTCCAAATACGAGATGCTTATCCGGCTAATGGGAGGCCGAGAATGCTCTTCTGTTCACGCCAGAACCCGCGCTTGCGTTGCGCAGCGATCTCAGTCATTTTGTGATTTGTTTAAAGAAGCCTTCCTTCTCCAGCTCCTTCAAAAAGCGGGTGTTGACGAAGTCCTCGGGCTTTTTGCTCTTGACCGCAGGGACGCGTTGCGCCACTTCGTCCATGGCGTTGCGTATGCCCTCCATATTCGGATAGCAGGGCTCATCGGTGACCTGGACAAAGCTCTGGTAAGTCGCTTCGAGGATTTCAGGGTCGGTGGTCTTCAGGTATTTGTGCATTACTTTCTTGGTTTCTTCTGCGTGCGTCGTTGCATAGCGCACGCCCTCGATGAAACCTTTCAGAAAGCTCTTTACCGTGTGCGGATTCTCTCGGGTGAAGCGGTCCGTTGTTTCGATGATCTGTTGCGGGTAGGGAATTTTGAGTTCCGCGATGTTCACGAGAATCTGATAGCCCTGTTTTTTGGCGGTTATGTCTAAGGGCGGCGATATGATCGTGGCATCGATAGCGCCGGCCGACAAAGCCTGCACGCGACTCGGCTGGGTACCGAGCTGAACGATGATCACATCTTTGGCTGGATCGAGTCCAAATTTTTTGAGCACCAAGCGGATCGCGGTGTCCGTTCCCGAGCCGAAGCGGCTGATGGCGATTTTCTTTCCCTTGAGTTGTCCCCACGTGGTTATTCCTTTGGCGGCGACGATGCTGTAAGGAAGCGTGTTAACACAAGCTGCAATGATAACACTGTCCGCCCCTTGGGTGCGCGCAGCGATGGTGGCGGGTCCCGACGATACGGAGAATTTGACCTCGCCCGAGAGCGCGGCCTGAGCCAGGATAGAGCCGGCGTCAAACATGACGATACGGGCCTCGAGGCCGTACTTCTGCAAGAGGCCAGCATCCCTTGCAACAAAGGAATACACCATGTTGATTGCCGGGCCGGCAACACCCACGATCATGGGATCGGCAGAGCGAGCGGAAACAGGGCACGCGAGCGAGAGCGCAAATACGACAAGGCCACGCAGAAAAGTCACGGTTGTTTTATTCATTCATGCTCCAGTTGGATTTGGAGATTTTTCAATTGGGATGTATGACGAGGAAGGAATGATGCATTCCTAGCCCAACACCCGCTACTTTGTCAATTATAGTCTAAATTTTAGTGGATTAGCTAGATTGCAGAATTCTAAGACGACAAGCGGTAAATTTCTTACTTCTTGCGGCCGTCGATGGCAGAAAGTTTAGAAATTAGAAACAAAATCCGGCGGGGGCAGGGATTAATGCGCTATGAGCGACGGACAACGAGCTTGTCGGCCGCGGACTCGATAATGCGAAACCTGGACGGGCCGCGCGCTCCCTTTTTCGCTGCGCGGATGACCAGCTCACCTTCCTCTTCGGTCCATGATGCATCTGCCGCTTGTGGACGGTCTTCCGCGCCGGGTAGAAAGAGCTGAGCCGTGCCGTCCGAGCGCAGTTCAAAGGCTTCGCGTGGACGGCGCGACAAGGGAAAGTCCCAGGATTGGCGTCGGTAAACTTGAGCCTGGGCGCTATCCTCCTCGAAGGAGTGAACCCAGCGATGCCGAAACAACTCGGGGCTTAATTTTTTCTCAGCCATGGTTTAGCTAAAGTGCCTACCATAGCGTGCTTCTCGGGCCATCGAGAGTGGTGCGCATGCGTGCCACCTGTTGCGGCGTAAACATGAACATGGCGGCGTCGTCCACGTAGTCCATGTAATTCATAAACATGTCACCACTGGGACCGTTATTGCAGGAGACTTTGGGAAACGTCGGTTTTTCAAAATTGGGTCCGGCGCAGTTGGGAGTGTCGGCGACGAAGTCGCTGCCGGTGCAATCCTCGGTGTCGCCCCAGAGATGGGGCAAGTTGAGGTAATGGCCGACCTCATGGGTGGCGGTTCGCCCTTTGTTAAACGGCGATTGGGCGTTGCCCATGGTTCCGAATGCGCGATAATTAATCACCACGCCGTCGGTTGATTTCGGGCCGCCGGGAAACTGGGCGGTGAGAGTCCTGTATCGTCAATAAGCTTTTGTCCTGCCCGATCCGGGAACGGGAATGGCCCACTTTCTAGTCTTTGGACAACTCCAAACGATTCCCGCTAGGGTCGATGACATAAACAGAGTAGCCGGGGCCTTCGCCGTGAAGACGCAAATCGTCTACTTTGATTCCCTTGGTCTCCAGCTCCTTGATTAACTCCTTAGGATCGCTGGGGCCTTCGATGTCAAAGGTGTGATGCGGCACGCCCGGCGCATGCTTCTCCGAGGCATCGAAGAGACCAAACCCGGTCTCACCGGCACGCAGGCGATTGACTTTGACGCCACCCACGATGTGTTGTGTGCGCACCTCCGCTCCCAATGCATTTTGATAGAAGCGCGTCATTTGATCCAAATTGTCCGCATGAAAATTCCACGAGCGCATCCGCAGTACTTTCATAGCAACCCTCCTTTGCTGATTTAAAACGGCTCGTCTTGATTAGCTGAAGATAGAAGATGGAAGATCGAAAAAGTCTATCCTCCATCATCGATCCTCCATCCTCGACTTTAACTGACGTGGCTCCAAGCATGATACGAGCTGCGCACCAGTGGGCCGGACTCAATGTGGCGGAAGCCGAGCTTGTCGGCTTCGGTTTTGAATTCTTGAAATTCGTCGGGTGTCACGTAACGCTCGACACGAAGCTGACGATTCGACGGTTGCAAATACTGTCCAATCGTAACGATGTCGACCTTGTTTTCCCTTAAGTCGTGTAACGTGCTCATCACCTCATCGTAGGATTCCCCGACGCCGACCATGAAGCCCGACTTGGTCAGCACGTCGCCGCGCATATTCTTGGCGTTTCTCAGAATGTTCAAAGAGCCCTCATAGCTGTGACCGGGACGCACTTTGCCATATAACCTGGGCACGGTTTCAATATTGTGGTTGAGGATCTCGATTCCTGAATTGACGACTGTTTCGAGTGCCTGGAGGTTACCTTCAAAATCTGGAATCAAGACTTCAACGCGAATTCCGGGGTTGAGGGTTTTTATCCAAAATACCGTCTTGGCAAAATGATTAGCACCGCCGTCGGGCAGATCATCGCGATTGACGGAAGTGACGACGATATGATCAAGTCCGAGGTCCTTTACAACCAAAGCGACGTTGCGCGGTTCTTCCGGGTCCAATGCCAGAGGTTTGCCTTTGTCGATGGCGCAAAAACGGCAGCCGCGCGTACAGGTATCACCCAGGATCAAAAACGTCGCAGTTTTGTTGCCCCAGCATTCGCCAATATTCGGGCAGCGCGCTTCCTCGCAAACCGTGTGAAGATTTTTCTCCCGCAGGATGCGCTTCAGACGAAGATAGTTGGGGTTGCCCGGAGGTTTGACTTTGATCCAGTCAGGGTGTCTGCGGGGCATTTTAATACGCTTCCGGTCGAGGATTGATGATCGAGGATCGAGAATCGCAATCTTCCATCTTCCATCCTCCATCCTCGGCTAAGTCAGTCTCTTTAACATCACTATAGCCAAACACCTCGGCGAAGTGAATGAGAAACCGGTCTCTGACACGCTCCGCGCTTTGCTCTTTGCCCAGTTCTCTAGCCATCGACGTGACTTCGGCCCAACTCAGCCCGCAGGGAATGATGCGATTGAAATAGGAGAGGTCCGTATTCACGTTCAACGCTAGGCCGTGAAAAGTAATGCACCGCCGCACGGCGATACCGATCGCTGCGATCTTTCTGTTATCGACCCAGATACCGGTGTACGGCGGCCGGCGAATTCCTTCCAATCCAAAATCTTTCAGCGTACGAATGGCGCTCATCTCTAAATTTCTCAGGTAGCGGTGCACGTCCCTGCGGAGCTTTGAGCGCAGATCGATAAGCGGATAGACGACTAACTGGCCAGGGCCGTGGTAAGTCACGTCCCCGCCACGGCTTGACCCAATGACCGGAACTTCCCGGGCGGCGAGGACGTTAGCGACTTTCCCTCCGCGACCGAGAGTGTAAACGTGAGGGTGTTCGACGAAAAGTATGACGTCGGCTAAAGCCCCCCGTTGCTTCAGCTCGACAATTCTCTGCTGCACCGCCAGTGCTGCAAGATAATCCATCCGGCCCAAATCTTTATAAAGCAGGTCAGCCATCGCTTGCATCATTCTTATCGTCCATGCTGCGACCTTTCAAGGCGGCAAACCACGCCACATATCCAGCGACCAGAATGCGTACCATCAAATGGCAGAGATAAGAAGCAGAAATCAAGGCAAAGCGCCCAATATCTCTAGAAAAGAACTGCAAACGCTCGTGAAAGGTCTGGCCTAGACCTGAACAGGCCTGGTTTTTTCCGAAAAGACCAAATTGCGCTCCGCAAGATCGTCAAGGCAGGCTATTCGCTACTCGAAAGGAACTTCCGTGCTAACAAGAGTTTTAAGTTCTCTGCGTCGCGTAAATCTCGAAGCAGAGAAAAAGCGCAAACGAGCGCTGAATCTGACCACGTAGTTTCGGAGCGGTCCGTGGTTAGTAAACTTCGAAGAAACCCATTGCCACCTTCTCGCCGTTGATGTAGACATCCGCCTCGTAGGTGCCGGCACGCCAATTTCCCGGACCCAATACCCCTATCCCGACGGAATGGTGAGACGAAGTCCAGTTTGGTTCGATCCGGGTCTCGTAATCCACAATTCTGAACGTTCTTGTGTTCTCGCGGATATGGACAGTCATTGTAAAATAGATTTTCTTTCCAGGCGGGGGATACTCGAGGTAAATTTCCGGGTAAACCCTGGTAGTAGCCGCGTGTTCAAACCGGCTTTTGTATGTCGGGTTTTGAAGAGGTGCGACGTCGGCGGCACCGCTGCCAAAAAACGCGAGCTTCGTAAGACGTGCGTCCAGTGAGGGAATCACTGCAACTTTGTCATGCAAAATCTTAGGCGCAGGCACCGGGGAAGCGGTCTTAGCTTCCGACGAGCTTCTTCTTAATGAAGAGCTGCACCCCATGGTCGATGAAAGCAGGAGTCCGAGAAGCAGCAGCGTACAAGGTCGTTTCCAATCAAACATAGCCCCTCCTTGGTTAGTTGTTCCTGCACGAATGAAATGCAATGAAAAGGCCAGAAAAGGCCTTTATAGAACCATCGCTCTTCCACGGGTTCTATCTTGAGAAAATGCCTACTCAGTGACAAAAGTGGCCGGAGGAGACTAAACTTGGCCCGGGCGGAGGTTTGGAAATCATAATAACCGGTTCAGTAATTTTGGCCGTTTGGCAGCGCCCACGAGACATGATAGAGGCCCTCGACGATCCGCATAGCCAGGCAATCCTTCTTGGTTTGACAGGGAAGAGCGGGGACCGCTAGATTTTACCGAATTCGATAACGCTGGAGCCGTTTCCATGTCACAACAATCATTTAATCCACCATGGTTTGTCCGCAAAGATCTGGACGGTTTCTTCGGTCTCATGATCGACAATCTGATCCAGCTTATTCTCATCGTCAGTCTCTGCCGCGAGCTGATTCATCTGCCGGATAGTTACATCTTCGGACGCATTCTGCCGGGGGCGGCGATTTCGATTCTGGTGGGCAATTGCTTCTATGCCTGGCAGGCTCGGCAACTTGCCCGGGAGACGGGCCGGGAAGACGTAACCGCGCTGCCCTATGGAATCAACACGGTGAGTCTTTTCGCGTTTGTTTTTTTTATCATGCTACCGATTTTTCAGGAGACCAAGGATCCGGTCTGGGCATGGAAAATCGGGCTCGTTGCTTGCTTTCTCAACGGTGTCATCGAAATTATCTTTGCCTTCATCGCGGAAAGCGTGCGCCGCGTCACGCCGCGAGCAGCTTTGCTGTCGGCGCTGGCGGGCATCGCCATTACATTTATTTCCATGGATTTTACTTTCAAAATCTTTGCCCAGCCTTTGGTTGCCATGGTGCCGATGGCAATTATTTTTGTTGCCTATTTCTCGCATCAGAAATTTCCGCTCGGCTTGCCTGGCGGTATGGTGGCGATCGCGGTGGGCACTCTACTTGGATGGCTGCTGGGGACAATGACAGGGAAAACATGGAATTTGACCTATGCTTTGGCCATGCCGGTCTTTGCCGGTGGTCCGCTTTGGGAGGCGCTCTCACATCCGGCCTTTCTTAATTACTTTTCGGTTATTTTCCCGATGGGAATTTTTAACGTCGTCGGTTCGTTGCAGAACATCGAAAGCGCGGAAGCCGCGGGCGACCGCTACCGCACCTTTCCATCGCTTATGGCCAATGGGGTTGGCTCGGTCGCGGCAGCGCTGTTCGGCAGCGTCTTTCCCACGACCATTTATATTGGTCATCCTGGCTGGAAGCGACTCGGCGCGCGGTCCGGCTATTCGGCATTGAATGGGTTGTTCATCGCCTTTCTTTGCCTGACTGGGACCATTCAATCCGTCCTAGGCTTGATTCCACTCGAAGCCGGAATTGGGATTCTTCTCTACATCGGAATTATCATCGTCGCGCAGTCGTTTCAGGAAACGCCGAAAGAACATGCTCCAGCGGTAGCGTTGGGGATCGTTCCCGCGTTGGCAGCTTGGGGTCTGTTGATGGTGGAGACAGGGCTCAGGGTCGCCGGCAAGTCGCTCTACCAAGTCGGAATAGCGCCATTCGGCCAAAGCCCGGCGATGCACGGGGTAATTTCCCTGCAGCAAGGGTTCATATTTACTTCCATGATTCTTGCGGCAATCGGGGTCGCGTTAATCGAACGGCGGTTCAAGACGGCCAGTCTTTGGTCTTTGGCTGCCGCGCTCCTCTCAGCCGTGGGAATCATTCACGCCTATGACCTCACCCCCGGCGGCATTGCCAATCGCTTCGGTCTCCTCGCGGCGCCGGAGTTCTTCCTGGGCTATTTGTTTCTCGCGTTGCTTTTCTTCGCCGCGGCGTTGTATGCGAAGAAAGCGTAGCATTATGTGTTCGATGAAAATTCGGAATACCTCCGCCGTCGTTTCCGCGAAAGCGGGAATCCAGAAGGCCTTTAAGTCCCTGGATTCCGGCTCGCGCTAGCTATCGCCAGCTTGGCCGGAATGACGTCCAATTGTGTGACGAATTTCTGAGACCCCCCTACACCACTACATGCGACTTTTCGGTCGGCGGTACTCGGCGTTTTCTCTTCGTTGCATGAATCATCCGTGCAGGTTGGCGACTCTTACAACCGTTGAAGCGGTGTCTCTGCTGTGTACTCTTGATTATTGATGCTAGTGACTTCCCAGTGATCGCCGCCGCGATGGCTGAGACGGGTAACGCTGCAAGGATCGACATGGAAAGCGCGATAGTTGTTCAAGTGGGTCCCTGTGATTCGGCAGATGATGCCCAGGATCGGAAAGTTGTGGCTAACTACGACTACGGCTTCTTCGGCTGCATGACGTTGTACGATTCGATTCAATCCATTCCAGGCCCTGCGCGCGACATCCACGAGCCGCTCGCCGCCTGGAACCTGGATCTCTGCCGGCTCGGTTCTCCATTTCTGAATAAATTGCGAGTAGTTCTCCTTAATTTCTGCGAATGTCAGACCTTCTAATTCGCCATGATCAAGTTCGCGGACATCGGTCTCGATAAGCACAGGGAGTTGATGATGCAGACTGAAGAACTGAGCCGTCTGTTGCGCGCGCTTCAGATTGCTTGAGTAGATTCCATGGATCGTTGCGTTTGTCAGCGACGACGCAATCTCTTCCGCCTGGCGGACTCCGACCTCATTCAGATCCAGGTCCGTCGCCCCTTGGCAGCGACCCTGTAAATTCCAATCCGTGGCGCCGTGACGAACCAAGAAGATTTGCACAATGTCATCCTTGAGAATGAAATGAAAAAAAACTCTAACTCTCTTCCAAGGAGTTGGGGTGAACTTGGATCTGGGCCTTGGCCTTGAGGTTCTCGACAAATTTCTGCAGCACTTGTTGGCGACTCTCGGCCAAAGCCTGTTTCGTGAGCTGCTCTTTGTCCTTATCGAACCGGTCCATATCGGCCCCTTGGCTATCTTTGAAGGCAAAGATATAGACGTTATCCTTTTGCGTGTAAATCTTGTCCGGGAACGGTTTCTCTGCCGACAATTCTATCCCTCCCGACCTCAATTCCGAAAGCTCTCCGACTTTAGGAAGTTGCGCCGCGCTACGGAGAAACCAGCCGGTTTCATCCAGCTTTAAGCCGTTTTGCTGGGCAAGTTTGCTGACGTCTTTCTCTTGCTTCAATTGCGCCAACAAACTTTTTCCCTTTTGCTGCAACATCTCGTGCGCTTTGGATTCCTTCAGGCTCTTTTCAATGTTGGACCTTACCGCATCGAAGGGTGGCACCGCCGGCTCGCTTCGCTGTTTGATCTTTAAAACGTAATAGGCGTTTGGACCTTCGATGACCGGGCTGATATCCTTAGGGTTCAAGGATAAAGCGTTCTTATAGAATTCCGGCGCTTGCCCGACTTCCGGCAGCACTTCACCGGTGGTGAACGGGCGAGTCACGTTGACCGTAACGCCGCTCTCTTGGGCCAACTTGGGGAAGTCGTTCCCCGATAGCACTTTCTCCCGGTCTCGATCCGCGAGTTTCACGGCCTCCCGCTTGCCCTTTTCTACCTTGAGGGCGCGGGCGATCTCCGCAGTGGCCTCTTTCAAGCTTTGGGTTTTTTCGGCTCTGATGTCCTCGACCTTGACGATATGAAATCCCGTAGGACTCTCGATGACGTTGCTGGTCTCGCCCTTGGCCAGACTGAAAACGGTTTTGTCGAGCGGCGACGGCAATTGCTCTTGTGTCACCCAACCGATGTCGCCTCCTTTGGCCGCAGTCGAGTCCTCCGATTCTTGTTTAGCTAATTGGGCGAAATCCTTTCCGGCGCGCGCCTCTGTCACGATGCGATTCGCGCGCGTCTGGGCATCGCTCTTTTGTTTCGCATCCGCTCCCGCGGAGACACGGACTAGAATATAGCGCGCCTTGACTTCTTTGGGTTTGTGAAATTTCGAATCACGATTAGTTTGATAATATTCTTCGATTTCTTTATCGGTGACCTGGGCTGAAGACGAGAATCGTTCGAAGGGGTAGGAGAGATACTCGACTTGGACTTTCAACGGCTCTTTGAGTGAGTCCTTGTTGCGCTCATAGAACTTTTTAATCTCCTCTTCGGTCAGCTTTACTTCTGAAAAGTAGTTAGTGATCGGCAAGCGGATGAAATAGAGATTAATCTTTCCCTGGTCGAAGCGGTAGCGGTCGCGCACCTCCGCCTCCGTCACGTGAACGGCGTCCAGGAGCATGCTGTAGAGCCGCTGAATCGTCAACTGCTCTCGCTGTTCGTCTTCAAACTGGCCGGGGCTGATGCGATTAGCGCGCAAAAGCTGGAGGTACCGTTCTTTGTTGAAGCGGCCGTTGACTTGAAAATCGGGGACCTGCGCAATAGCCGCCATCAAATCTTCGTCGTTAGCCGCCAATCCGAGATGACGAGCCTCTTGAAGGACTAACCGTTTTTGGATCAGCTCTTCGAGCAAGGTGCCTCTGATGTTTAAACTTTTCTCAAGCTCAGGCGTGAGCGAGCCTTTTAACATCTCACGGTACCGCTCCAACGCTTTCTGGTAATGCATGGCAAATTCTCGTTGCGAAATAACTTCGCCATTGACCTGCGCAATGTCTTGCAAAGCCGGATCGCGAAACTTATTGCCACCGTAGAAGGCAATGAAGACGACAATGATCAGTCCAAGCAGGAAAATAATAATCCAAGAGCGCTTGCGTTTACGCAGGACATCGAGCATGAGCGGTAAAGCCTTTCAATCAAAATAAAACTATTTTCCATGATAGGAAATGGGCCATCCAGTTGCAACCATCGGCGCCCTACCGGTTGCCGTTTTTCCTTTATTTTTTCATTACCTTGCCAGGCAAGGCCAAATCTGTTATTTTCTCTGTGCTTAAGCCCTTTTTCGCGCAGGTTAGAAGGAGTTTTGTGATGTTGGATGCCCTCTTTGGCGTTTTTTCCAACGATCTTGCCATCGATCTTGGGACCGCCAACACCCTAATCTATGTCAAGAACCAGGGAATCGTGTGTAATGAGCCCTCGGTTGTCGCGGTTCAGCAAAGAAATGAGCGTGGCGGTAAAAAGGTCCTTGCGGTGGGCGCCGAAGCTAAAAGAATGTTAGGGCGCACTCCGGGAAGCATCGTTGCCATTCGCCCGCTGAAGGACGGCGTCATTGCTGATTTTGAAATCACCGAGGCGATGCTCCGCTACTTCATCCAAAAAGTTCATAATCGTCGCACGCTGGTACGTCCTCGGATCATTGTCGGCGTGCCATTCGGAATTACTGAAGTTGAGAAGCGGGCCGTGAGAGAATCCGCGGAGTCCGCAGGAGCCCGGGAAGTCTATCTGATCGAAGAACCCATGGCGGCGGCCATAGGAGCCGGATTGCCCATTACCGAGCCCACCGGCAATATGATTGTCGATATCGGCGGCGGCACAACCGAGGTCGCGGTGATTTCGTTATCCGGTATCGTTTTTTCCCGCTCCGTCAGAGTGGGTGGTGACAAGATGGATGAGGCCATCGCCCAATTCATCAAAAGAAAATACAATCTCCTCGTGGGCGAGAGAACCGCAGAACTGATCAAGATCACCATCGGCTCGGCCTATCCTGGCGATGAAATCCAGACGATGGAGATTAAGGGTCGAGACCTCGTGGCGGGCGTCCCGAAGACCGTCGTAATCACGGATGAAGAGATCCGAGACTCTCTCCTGGAGCCCATCAACCAGATCGTGGAAGCCGTCCGGCTTTCACTGGAACGGACGCCCCCTGAACTCGCCTCCGACATCGTCGACCGCGGTATCGTGTTGGCCGGCGGCGGCGCGTTGTTGAGAAATTTGGATATCTTATTGCGCGAAGAAACCGGTTTGCCGGTTATGATGGCGGAAGATCCTCTCACGGCCGTGGTCATGGGCGCGGGAAAGGCCTTGGATGAGATTACGTTGCTCAGGGAGGTGGCGGTTCACTGAGTTTCCGAGGCCTCTATGGCCCCCGCCCTTTGGAGGCGAAAGAGCCTTCCATGTTCGCTTTTCTTCGCAAGAACCAGATCCTCCTCAGCTCTTGTTTCTGTCTCCTTCTGTCGCTTTATATTCTGACTGCGGCCGCACGCGGCCAACTTAGAAATGATCCCATCGGTCCCATACTGCTCTGGGTCATGCGACCGTTGCAGATCGCTGCCCAGGCAACCACGAATTCGATCGATGAGATTCAAAACAGCTACTCGATGTTGGCAGGCTATAAGTCCGAGAACGAGAAACTCAGAAACCGGATTCAACAGCTCGAGGTTGAAAGGAATCAGCTGCTGGAAGCCGGAGCCACGAATCGGCGACTGCAGGAACTTTTGGAATTCCGTTCCCATCTGCCGTCGGGGACGGTGACCGCCTCGATTATCGCCAACAGCGGCAGTAGTTGGTTCAAAAGCTGTCTCTTGGACAAGGGAAGTGCCGACGGCGTGCGCAAGGGGATGGCGGTCGTGACGCCCTTGGGCGTGGTCGGGCAGGTTGTGGCGGTGACGGCGCGGACGGCAAAGGTATTATTGCTCGCTGACCCGAACAACGGCGTGGATGTTTTAGTTCAGCGGACCCGGGCCCGCGGTATTGTCTCCGGTTCGTTGGATAACGGCACCATCCTGAAGTACGTGAAGCGAAGCGAAGATATTCAAGAAGGGGACCGGCTTGTCACCTCGGGTTTCGACGGTGTTTTCCCCAAGGGCATCGTGGTGGGAACCGTGATTAAAGTGCGCAAACAAACTCTTGGCCTGTTTCAGCACATTGAGGTCATGCCGGCGGTAAGCCTGGCACGAACCGAAGAAGTTCTTATCGTCAAGGCGGATGTGAACCAGGAAAAAAACTAGGATTCGTTCCGGCGATTCGGTCATAAATATACGATGAAACTGTCCCTGTCGTTTTTTGTCGTGGGTATCATGCTGATGTTGTTACAGACGACTTTTCTCCATCTTCTTCCCCTCGGCCCCGTGGTTCCCGATTTGATTCTTGTGCTTTGCGTCTATTGGGGTCTTTACCATCCCACCGTTGGAGCTGCTTTGGGATCTTTTTTGTTGGGTTACTCGGTGGATGTCGTGTCGAGTCCCATTCTTGGTCTCAACGCTTTTGCCATGTCGCTCGTGTTTCTCGCCGTCTATCTCAGCTCACGGTCCATTTGGTTGCATCACCCCGTGGTGAGCTCCATCGTCGTCCTCTTGGCATCGCTGGTTAAAGGCGCGGCCCTGATATTGGTTTGGACTGTGTTTCTCAGCGTCGATGGCTTTTGGACGGGTGCGATCCGCTATATCTTACTAGAAGCGCTGGTGGCAGCGGTGCTGGCGCCGGTTGTGTTCGCTCTGTTGCGGCGCGGACAAGCCTACCTGGAACAGATTCGCGTCGCTGCCTAAGAATCAATATGGCGTTACTCGCCGATATCAATAGACAGGACGGCGCCCCGGAGCTGCGTAGGCGAGCTCGTCTCCTTTATCTTGTCCTGATCCTTGTATTCGGAGCTCTCTTGGCACGGCTCTTTTTCCTCCAGGTGGTCGACGGTGAACGGTATACATTTCTTTCTGAGAATAATCGCGTGCGCATCAAAAGAATTCCCGGCACGCGCGGAATGGTTCTCGACCGCCAAGGGCAACTACTCGTCGATAGCCGCCCCTCTTTCGATTTACTGTTCGTTGCCGAAGACGCTGAGGAGCCGGAGAATACGTTGCGTCAATTGGCACGCTACCTCCGGCGGGACGAAAAGGAGTTGTTTGCCATTCTCGAAGAGAATAAGAAACGGCCCGCCTTCGAGGAAATCGTAATAGGCAAGGACGTGGATTGGGCGACTGTGGTTGCGGTGGAAACCCATCAAATCGATTTACCCGGCGTCTCCCTACGAGCGCGGCCGCGGCGCAGTTACGCCGATGGACCCGTGGGCGCTCACATTCTCGGTTACTTGGGCGAGATTGGCCCCAAACAACTGAAGATCCTGAAAGAGCAGGGCTACGCGACCGGCGACGAATTTGGACAGTATGGCTTGGAAAAAACCTGGGAGTACTTTCTTCGCGGTCAGAGCGGCGGTCAACAGGTGGAAGTGGATGCGCTCGGGCGGCGGGTGCGAGTTCTTCATGAAGTTACCGACGTTCCCGGCTATACAGTTCACTTGACGTTGGATCGCCAGCTTCAGGAGACCGCCTTCGAAGCCCTCAAGGGTAAGGAAGGAACCATCGTTGCACTTGACGTCAATACCGGCGCTATCCTCGCGATGGTCAGCACGCCGGCCTTTGACCCCAATGTTTTTGCGCGGGGAATCAAATCCGATGAGTGGCAAGCGCTGATGAAAGATCGGCTCCGACCTTTGAGCAACAGGGCGATTCAAGGTCAGTATCCTCCCGGTTCCACTTTTAAGGTCATCATGGCCATTGCCGGGCTCGAAGAGGGCGTGCTGCAACCCGAAAGCCGAATCTCGGATCCCGGCTACTATTACTTCGGCAATCGTCAGTTCCGTGACTGGAAAAAGGGTGGACATGGTTCGGTTGATTTGCACAGAGCCATTGTTGAGTCCTGTGACGTGTACTTTTACCAGGCGGGCCAGCGGATCGGAGTCGATCGAATCGCGAAATGGGCGAGGGCCTTCGGCTTGGGAGAGAAAAGCGGGGCTACTCTCGATGACGAGAAGGCTGGCATCGTTCCCGACAGCGAATGGAAAAGAAAGAGGTTTCGTCAGCCGTGGTATCCCGGGGAGACGCTCTCGGTCGCCATTGGCCAAGGCTATCTCACGGTAACGCCGCTGCAGCTCGCCAATATGATGGCCGCAGTGGCCAACGGCGGGACGCTTTACCGGCCGCGGGTCGTTGACAAAATCGAATCAGTGGACGGTACCGTGGTTCGTGAGTACGGACCGGAGAAGATCCGCACGATTAGTCTGAAGCCGGCAACTTGGGAACGTCTGCGCAAGGCCTTGGCGGACGTCGTTAACGGCGTGGGTGGGACGGGTGGTGCAGCCAGATCCAAGATTGTCGAAATTGCCGGCAAGACGGGGACGGCGCAAGTTGTGGAGATGAAGGGGGGCGCCTACGTGAAGAGCGAACAGCTGGCCTATTTTAACCGAGACCACGCCTGGTTTGTCGCCTACGCGCCGGCGCAGAATCCAAAAATTGCCTTGGTGACTTTGGTCGAGCACGGCGGCCATGGCGGGGAGGCTGCCGCTCCTATGGCGAAAAAAGTCATCGAGAAATACATGGAAATCCAAGCCCGGCCATCTGAGCAGCAACAAGTTCGCATCGAAGGAACAACTCGTGCAGATTGATCGTCGGCTGGTTGCGCACTTCGATTGGACACTGTTGCTCTTGGCCCTGGCCGTTGTCTCTATCGGTATCGTGACGATCTATAGCGCGAATTACAATATCGCCGAAGCGCACGCCGGGGGCTTGCCGTCCAGGCAACTGCTCTGGCTGGGTCTCGGCGTCATAGCGATGCTGACAGCCGTGGCGTTCGATTATCATTACGTCGACCGGCTTGCATATCCGTTTTATGCGGCGATGCTCTTACTCCTGCTTCTGGTTCTTTTCGTCGGCCATTCCGGCGGTGGATCGCAGCGCTGGATCAATCTCGGGTTTTTTCGGTTGCAGCCGTCGGAACCCGCGAAACTGGCGATTGTTCTGGTGATGGCAAAGTATCTGCAAAATGGCGAGCCGCCACAAGGGTTTCGATTGAGCGATCTTTGGGTGCCGTTTATGCTGGTTGCCCCGCTGGTCATTTTGACCCTGGTGCAACCGGACTTGGGCACGGCTATCATTCTGGGCATTGTCTTTCTCAGCATGATACTGATGGGCGGGCTCCGGCCCCGTTCTTTTCTCTACCTGGTAGCCGCCGGGCTAGCCTTTCTCCCTATAGGTTGGCATTTCCTAAAGGCCTACCAGCGTCAGCGCATTCTGACTTTTCTCGATCCAGATCGTGACCCGCTGGGCGCAGGCTACCACGTGATTCAGTCGAAGATCGCGATTGGTTCCGGCAAGCTTTTTGGCAATGGCTATCTCCACGGCACACAGAATCGGCTCGATTTCTTGCCTGCTCAGCACACGGATTTTATTTTTGCCGTTTTCTCCGAAGAGTGGGGTTTTGTGGGCAGCTTGATCTTACTCGTGCTTTACTTCGCCCTGATCGTCTATTCTTTTCGATTGATCGAACGCGCCAAAGATCGTTTAGGTGGCTTGTTGGTATTCGGAATGACGGCTATCTTCTTTTGGCATGTAGTGATTAACGTCGCCATGGTAGCCGGGGTCATGCCGGTAGTCGGAGTGCCGCTCCCCTTATTTAGCTATGGTGGCTCGTCGCTGGCCTCCATGATGTTTGCCCTGGGTGTGATGATCAACGTGAGCATGCGGCGCTACACCTTCTGATTAGACCGTTGCGTGCGAAAAATCGATGATCGAAGATAGAGCATCGAGGATCGCGATCTTCGATCTTCCATTCTCTATCTTCGGTTTCATTGCAGCGCTTTCTCGATGGCGCTGACTAGTTTAGCCTTGGGCACCGCGCCGACGATTTGTTCCTTGACTGCGCCAGCCTTTAAGATGATCAAGTTGGGAATACCCCGGATGCCGTAGCGTGACGCCGTAGCAGGATGATCATCGACGTTAAGCTTGGCCACCTTTAACTTGCCCTCAAACTGGCCGGCAATTTCCTCGACGATGGGCGCGATGGATTTACAGGGTCCGCACCAGGGTGCCCAAAAATCGACCAGCACCGGTAAATCGCAAGCCAGCACCTCGGCGTCGAAATTATTGTCTCCAACTTCGGTAATTTTTCCCATGGTCAGTGCCTCCTTACAGTGTCAATAAAAATCTAACTAGGGTACGGACTCCAAACCCGGTGCCGCCCTTGGCACAGATGGCGGTATCAGTTTCCGCAAAGGCCGGACCGGCAATGTCCAAATGCGCCCACGGAATGTCGTCCACAAATTCTTGCAAAATCAAAGCAGCGGTGATCGCACCGCCGTGAGGGCCGGCAACATTCTTCATGTCCGCCACGCTGCTTTTCAACGCCTCACGATATTCTTTTACCAGCGGAAGTTGCCACAATTTTTCACCTGCATCCCGCGCGCAGCGCATGAGGTTATCGGCGAGGGCTTGATGGTTGCTAAAAATGCCGGCGACCCCGGTGCCAAGCGCAACCATACAGGCACCCGTCAGAGTCGCCAAGTTGATCATGTAGTCCGGCTTCTGCTTGGCGGCGAGGGCCAACGCATCAGCTAAGATCAGGCGCCCCTCAGCATCAGTGTTGAGAACTTCGATGGTTTTCCCATTCAAATAGCGAATGACGTCACCCGGCTTCTGAGCATTGCCGCCGGGAAGATTATCGGTCGCCGGAATATAGCCGGTGACTTCGATATCCGGGCGGAGGGAGGACAAACGACTCATGGTGCCGATGACCGCCGCGCCGCCGGCCATATCGAGCTTCATGGTTTCCATGGACTTCGCCGGCTTGAGCGACAAGCCGCCGGAATCGAAAGTGATTCCCTTGCCGATGAGAGCGACTTTCTTGCGCGCCTTGCCGCTTGGTTGATAATGGATCTGGATGAAGCGTGGTTCCTCATGGCTACCGCGGTTCACGGCCAAAAGGCCGGCCAGATTCATCGCCTCGATCTTTTTCTTGCCCCAAACTTCGACCGACAAGCCACGACCGCGACAATGGCGTTGGGTTTGTTCGCCCAGGAAGCGAGCCGTTGTGACCGATGGCGGCTCATTCACAAGATCACGCGCCAGGAATACGCCCGGAAGGGTCTGCTCCACCCGGCGCACCGAACGCTCCAAAGACGGGGTTCGCTTGAGGCCTGGTTTGAACAATGTGAGGCTTTTTAATGCAGTGGGGTTACTCGAATTCGAGCGGTACTTGTTGAATCGGTAAGACGCCAGCGTCGCGCCTTCGACAACCGCCCCCGCCGCGTCATCCGGGTCTTTGTCCGGCGCGAAAAAGAAAGCGATCTCCTGGGCACCCACCGCCGACGCTTCCTTTCTGGCGCGCGCTCCCGCCCTGCGCCAGGTATCGGAGGTAACATCGTTCGCTTTCCCAAAGCCGACTAATAGCAAATGAGATGCAGGCACGGTGCCGGCGGTGGAGTAGGAGAGGCTGCTTCCTTCGGCCCCCGTGAACTTGCTCTTCTGGATTTGCTCGCTGAGCTTTCCTTTGAGGCGGCGGTTGAGGGCGCGAATGGCTGGCCCCTCCAGTTTTTTCTCTTCTACGGGCAACACTAGGAGGTCGGTCTTGATGACATCTGCGTTGGTATCTCTGAATCTCGTTTCCACAGGCTGCTCAATTAGTTTTTTTGCCGGATCAACGTCATGAATTCTTGCCGTGTCTCCTGCCGCGTGCGGAAAGCGCCGAGCAACGTGCTGGTGATGATCATGGAGTTCTGCTTTTCCACCCCCCGCATTCTCATGCACAGGTGCTCGGCTTCGATGACGACGGCCACGCCGAGAGGATCGAGCTTTTCCATGATGATATTGGCGATCTGATTGGTCAGCCGTTCCTGAACCTGGAGTCTCCGCGCGTAAACATCCACCAAGCGAGCCAGTTTGGAAATCCCGACGATCTTGTGATGCGGGATATAGGCGACGTGGGCCTTACCGAAAAAGGGCAACAGGTGATGTTCGCAAAGGGAATAAAAATCAATATCCCTTTGAACGATCATCTCTTCATAGTCTTCAGTGAAAACGGCGTCGTTAATAACCTTTGCCGGATCCTGTTGATAACCCTGAGTCAAGAAAGTGAGGGCCTGAGTTACCCGGTAGGGTGTCTTTACAAGCCCTTCACGATCCGGATCTTCGCCCAAGGCTTTCAAGATATGGCGGATTTGCTCTTCCATGTTTGTTAATGCCGCGTTTTGATCCGGAATTTGCAGCCGATTAAACAAGGGCGATCGATATCACCAAGCATTCCAAAAAAATTAACATTTACCTAGTGGCACGTCAAATTAGGGTGACAGACTCAGAGAAATTGCATATGGCTGATCGCTTATGGCATTTAGATGGAACCAAGGAGCCATACGCTATAAGCCATAGGCCATACGCCAGCCGCAGCGGCCTGCTAGAGTCTTTTGAGCAGCCAGTCGGGCGTGAAGCGAAGCACGTAAGCATTGAGGAATGTCATGTAGTCCGTCAGCAACAGGATCCCTACGAAGATCAGCAACACGCCGCCCATCACGTGAACCGGCTGTATGTAGCGACGAAAGGTCTGCGAAAATTGAAAGAAAGAGTTAACCGCCAGCGCGCTCAGGAAAAACGGCAAGGCCAGACCTGCGGCATAGGTTGAGAGCAACAAGATGCCCCGGCCGACTTCCCCGGAAGTTCCGGCCAGCGCGAGAATGGCTCCGAGGATCGGTCCGACACAAGGGGTCCAGGCCACAGCAAAGGTGATACCCACCAAAACCGAGCCCACATAGCCCGCGGGTTTGTCCTTCAGGTTGAACTGCAGATAACGCTCCAGTGCAGGAATTTTGAAAAGCCCGACGAGATAAAGTCCCACGAGAAGAACAAACAGCCCGCCTGACAGGCGAATAAAGTTGCGGTAGCCCAGGAAGAGACTACCGAGATAGCTCGCCGAAGCGCCCAGGGAGACAAAGACCAGAGAAAAACCCAGGATGAAGGCGACGGAATTCAACACCACGCGCGAGCGCACGCGCCGCAACGCTTGATCGTTGCGCAACTCTTCCAAAGAAACCCCGGAGACGAATGAGAGATAGGATGGGATGAGCGGCAATACGCAGGGAGAGAGAAACGAAAAGATTCCGGCGGCAAAGGCGACGAGGAAATTAACGTCGGCCATTCTTTTCTTCGAGCAACTCTTTGATCAAGTTTCGGGCGGCGGGACCGTACCAGTCGGCAGGGCCCCAACCGCGGGCCAGTCCTTCCCCTTTGGGACCGATTAAATATGTGGTCGGAAGCCCCCAGGCGCCGTATAACGACGCCACTTCTGCGTTTGGGTCGAAAGCAATGGGGTACGTCAACTTGAGTTCCTTGACGAAGGCCAACGCTTCCTGCCTGCGATCCTTGACGTTGACAGCGAGCACGACAAAGTTATTGTTCTTGTGCTCCTGATAGAGTTTTTCCATTGCCGGCATCTCCTCCCGGCAAGGCTCGCACCAGGTCGCCCAAAAATTAAGAAATATGGTTTTTCCCCTGAAATCCTTCAGAGAAATTTTTTTTCCTTCGGCGTCGGTGAGACTGAAATCGGGAGTCGGCGCAGCCTCTTTCATGGGTTGGAGAATCGGGATCACTTTGAAATTGATCTTCGACTGAGCCCACCCGGGGGTCGCGCCCAGCGCGAAAAACATGAGAAGGAAACCGCAGAGTGCTTTTAGAGGCATGAACGGCACTTTACCGAACCGCTTGGGGCGACGCAATACACGGTGGCACCGCTACATGTGAGTAGAGATGGTAGCGCGCCCGCAGGTATCGAAAGCCGGTTCACGAAAATTCGGCAAGGAGAATCTTTTCACCCAGCTTGTGGATGATCCAGCGATGAATATCCCGCACGATATTTTCGCCGTCGTGTTCGATCAGCCAATGGCCTTGACCGGGATACTCTTTGAATTCTCCGCCCAGCCACGCAGCTATTCGGTTGGTGGTGGCGGCCGGCATGATGTGATCATCGCTGCCCCCTAAAACCAGGGTTGGGCAACTCAATGAGCCCGCCTCAAGGTGAGCGCGAGGCAGGAGAAACTCGCGAACCAGCGCACTGGATTCCGCTACCGTCTGGCGGGCAAGCGCGCTTTGTAGATTTTCGGGCAACGGTGTCAGGAAATAGGCGCGGAAGTCCTTCTCGTCGATTGGGAATGGCCTGCGCAAAAGAATCAGTAACCTATATTTGAGCCACAGGAGCCGCTGTGGCCGCGATCTGGCCGCCGCCAGATTTCCCGGCGGTGAGGGCGATACCAGAATTAGGGCGGAAGGTTTGGTTTGCTCGCAAACCTTAAGCGCCATGAGCGCGCCCAGATTCATTGCCAGCAAAACCGGCGGAGTCGAAAAAGAACTGATGACCTCTGCGAGATCTCTCACGCAGTCGCTGAAACTGAGGTTGTCAAGGTTCCCCATTGGATTTTGTGCAGAGCGATGCCGAAGATCGATGGCGATGGACTCCCAACCTAAGTTGCAAAAATGGGTGGCCCAGCTTTGCCAACACCAAGCTCCGCTCCACACGCCATGAACCAGAACCAGTGGCGATTTGAATTTTGCTTGCGCCGGCAGATATCGTTCCGCCAACAAACCAGCGATGAGGTGTTCCATTTCGACTTTTTAGTGAATTTAGCAAAAAATGGAAAGCCGTTGCTTCTCCCGCTTCATCGCACCCTTTCCGGATTTATCGTGGGGGAGAGAAAAGAGAGGGGCAAGCTCGAGTAAGACGCCGCAGCGCCGGTCCGAGCAGAGGGTGTTTATCAAAGAGGGCGAGATAATCGCTGTCGCGCCGGCCACCCTTGGCTGAGATCACTTTCGCTAGATTGACTCGCTCCTCCCGGCTCCAACGCTCGATGTCCGGCAGAATCGAAATGATGGGTGACCAGTTTTTCCACGCAGCATGAACTTCCGCAGGGGCTCTGGCCGGCGGCGGAGCGTTGAGTAAACGCCTGGTTTCCTCCAAGCATAACCGCAGGGCGGTCTCCCGATCAGCGGCCGCGAGACCCGCAAGATGTTCTGCGGTCTTTGCGCCCAGGTCGGCAACGCGCGGCCAAAAAGGCGCCCGCGCACCGGCAGTTTCGAAGTAGAGGTAATCCTCCGCGAGCCTCTGGAGCATCTTTTTGGATGAGCGATGACGTGGCCTCGTTTTCATGCGCCTGAGTTCTCGGCGAGCAAGCCTACGCGCCCGGGGGTTACGCGGGCGGAATCCGAGTTTGTAATAGAACCACCAGGCGCCTGATTCGATGCCTTCATCGTTACGGTGTCCGAGCTGGTAGGGCTCCAGAGTGAACGATTGCGAGCCGAATAGCCACGCGGTCGCCGCAAGCGTGCGTGCGAATACGAACGCCGCCTCTCCGCCGCGGAAAGATTGAAACGTGTTGTAGGAAAGGTCCGCGCATTTAAAAAGAGCGTCCACGCCAACGTAGCCGATTGGCACGCCGTTCCTCAGCGTGAGCAATCCGTAGGTAGCGCGTAGTATCGGCCGTCGGGCCGGAAGCGTGCCGATCACCGCCCACTGGAGGCCATCGCCATCATCCACGACCCGCACGTCGCGCGCGTCGCCGTACGCGAAATTATCGAGATCGCGCTCACGTGTAACCATCGATTCCCGGGCGAGATCAATTAGACGCTGTCCTTCGCGAGCGGATACGGCGCGCACGGATCGCGGCGGTCGCGCCAGTTCGAGTAAGAGATCTGGCCGGCTACGGTCCGGCGGCGCTTTACGAAAAACAATGGGGGAGCGCTCATAACAGGCGAGAGTGCGGCACGGTGTACCCCGGCCCGGCCGCAGCAGGAGCGGGGTATCAAGCCCGTCGAAGAAAGCTTCTCGAGTCACATCATTCCCAGGCATCATTTCAACGCGGCTTACGTAAAAAACCCCGTCGGTGGTGCGGGAGCCGCATAGGATTTTGATCGCCTCCCTTGGCTCAGGCTCGCGTGCGCGCAGCCAATTGGACTCAAGGAACGGCACAAGAAGCGAGAGTGCGGTGGCGAGCCGTTGGTGATTCTCAACATTGCGCCAGTCGATGTAAAATAGCGTTGGCCAGCGCTCCACAATCCAGCGCGCGGTCGGCCAGAAGAATGGATAGTGAATAACAGTCCCACAGATGCCTGTATCAGCAAGATCAGCTCGATGGCGATGCAGGTCAGCGCGCTGGGAAAAGCGCTCCAGCATACGTACGACCTGGGCAAGCACCCCGCCATCGTCCGGATAGGCCCGAAGAAAGCACAGGTGCTCATGCAGGCGTAGAATTTCCTCCGCCGTTCGTAGCGGTGTTCGCTCTAATATGGTAAGCAGGCTGATCTTGACGGTGGCTCGTCCGGGACCGTACTCCAGGCGCGTCGTTTCGAGTTCTTGAAGAATCGTTAAAGGTGATTGTGGCATTATGTTGGGTGGGCGATAGCAGCGCCGGTTCGATCCTACAAGCGCCGTTTGGTGATCGGTTTAATCTCTGCGGACGCAATTGCCCGCAGCTTCCGCGGGGAAGAGCGATACGGCGACGCACGGGAGCTGTGGGGCGAAGTTTGATCTTGAACAATCGACATGTTGCGACCAGTCGAAAAAACAAGCCCCTCGGCCAGAGCCGAAGGGCTTGTTTCGTTAGGTAACCAGAACGGTCACCCGAGCGCCTGAGATTAAGGAGGGTTTAGTTCACCGCCGCAACCCCACATCTCAAAACTTAGTTACTTTTTTTTCTTCTTGGCTTTCTTCTTGGCCTTTTTCTTGGTTGCCATAGGCACCTCCTTTTAAGATTCCATGCGGTGGGCTTTTAGGTGAAAGGAACTGAAGCTTGACTCAGGCTAAGAAAGTATTAATCTCAAAAACCCTCCCACATTTTGTAGGTGCGGCGATTATAACGGCGCAACAAATTGTATGTCAAGAAAAAAATATCATTTTAGAAATTTTTTCGAAAAATCTTTACGCTTTAGGTAAACAGGAATTTAGTGCAACAATGGCGCGCTAGGCGAATTTAGAGAGCAGAAATAATAAGAGAGTGTTTTATTGATGAAGATACCCACCTCCCGAGCACGGAGCGCAAGAAATGTCGGACCGCAGTTTGCTTACGTACGTCGGAATTGACGCTCAAAATGTACTCCGGGACTCAGTCAAGACAGTATCGTTTTTCAGAAGTTCGCAAATTCTTTGCGAGGCTGGGCGTCTTGGCGCGATGACCAGAATCGGATAAGAAATATCTCGCGCAAAGGCGCAAAGCATGTCCTGAGCGAGGTCGAAGGGGGCGCCAAGGCAGAAAACAGCCTGGCTGATCAATTGATCGCAAGGGCTCTCATGATTTTCAGCAGATGAGTTCTGTGCAGGCCAAGAGCTTTGGCGGCCGCCGCGCGATTGCCCTGGGCGGTAGCGAGGGCGGTTACAATTAGCTCGCGCCGGTAGGTATTGATGGCGTTGTGGTAGGACAATTCTTCAATCTTGTTGCTCGGTTGCCCGCCGATGACCCTGACCGGAAGATGATGAACTGCCAGAATCGGGCCGTCCCCTAAAACAACCGCTCGTTCGATAACGTTGGCCAGCTCGCGCACGTTCCCCGGCCAGCGGTAAGCCAAAAGCTTTTCGTGCGTGCTCGCGGCGATTTCCGAGAAATTCTTTTTCGCTTCCGACGAGAACCGTTGCAGGAAGTAGTTCGCCAGGATCGAGATATCCTCCTTTCGCTCTCGCAAAGGGGGCAGCGTAATCGCGATAACATTCAGGCGATGATAGAGATCTTCACGAAAGGTGCGGTTCTTGACCGACTGGTCAAGGTCGCGATTCGTCGCCGCAATGATTCTCACGTCCACGGTGATAGGCTCGGTTCCGCCTACCCGTTCGAATTCGCGCTCCTGAAGAAATCGCAAGAGCTTGGTCTGAAGCTCCGGGGCGATATCGCCGACCTCGTCCAGGAACACAGTACCGCCGTCGGCCAGTTCCATTTTCCCCTTTTTGAGTTGGTGGGCCCCGGTGAAGGCGCCTTTCTCATGCCCAAATAGCTCGCTCTCCAAAAGCTCTTTGGCGAGTCCGACACAGTTGATGGCAATGAAGGGCTTCAACCTCCGGTCGCTCCAATCGTGAATCGCGCGGGCGAAGATTTCCTTGCCGGTGCCGCTCTCACCCAGAAGCAGGACTGTGGACTTGCTGGCGGCCGCCTTTTTTGCTTCCTCTACCGTCTGCACCATCAAAGCATTTTTCCCCGCGACGAGTCGGTAGCGCCCGCTAAGCTCTTGGGCGAAAAATTCCACTTCGGATTGGAGCTGCGCTCGTTCCAACGCTTTTTTGACCACCAAAGCGAGATGCTCCGGATCGAAGGGTTTGGTAATGAAGTCGTTGGCTCCCGCCTTCACGGCCTCCACGGCTCGTTCAATGGTACCGTAAGCGGTGATGATGACCACGGGTAGATTCTGGTCTCGCCGGCGGATTTCTCGAAGGACCTCAATGCCGTTCATTCCTGGCATCTGATAATCCAGTAAAACGAGATCTGGATTGGCGGTGTCGAGTTTCAAAAGCGCTTCGGAACCGTCGCGGGCCCGTTCGGTCACATGGCCCAACTCCGCCAGTTCCTGGTCCAAGAGATCCAGATTCAGCGGCTCATCATCGACGATCAAGATTCGGTTGGGCATGCAGCCGGGATTCTAGGGCGGATGAGAGAGGCAGGTCAAGTTCCGGGAAAATCGCCGATGGCTTATGGCGTATGGCATATCAATGGAACGAGGAACCATGGGCCCTAAGCTATAAGCCATAGGCCAGCATCAAGCCTTCAGTTTCACGATATTAAAGGCTGCCACCGGGCGGGCGACACCCTTTAATTGGAGCTCTTCCAGGGGCTCAACCTCAACAAGAGTTTCTATCTTGCTCAAGGTCCTCTGGTTGGTGAGAATCTGACGGGCCTTTGCCTCCGAGCAGAGGCGCGCGGCGAGATTGGTGACATTGCCGATGGCGCCGTAGTCCATGCGTCCTTCAAAGCCGATATTACCGAGGGTGGCATACCCGGCGGCCATGCCCATTCCCAAATCAAGCTCGTACCCTCTTTTGAGCCACTCGCCGCGAAGTTCTTCAACCTTGGTTTGCATAGCCAAGGCCATGCGGACCGCTTTCTCGGTATGATCGTCGCACGGAATCGGATCGTTAAAGAAAATCATGATGCCGTCACCGGCGAAACGCTCCAAGGTTCCGCCAAAGTCAAAAATGAGTTTGCCCATCGCGGCATGATAGCCGCGTAGCACTTCCATGACTTCTTCCGGTTCGGCGCTGTCCGAAAACGCCGTGAAACCCCGCAGGTCGAGGAAGACGACAGTAATTTCACGGCGGTGACTTTTGAAAAGATTTTCATCTTCTCCCAGGATCGTTTCGGCAATCTGCGGGGACAGGTAGCGTTTGAGCCGGTTCACCCGTTGCAGCTCGTCGACCTGCTGTTTGACCTTTTCGGTGAGAGAGCGATTCCATTCATCCAACGTGTCATGCATCTGTTTGATCCGCATCATCGCGCGCACCCGCGCCAAAAGCTCGAAGGAATCGAAGGGCTTGATCACGTAGTCGTCCGCGCCGGCGTCGAGGCCGCGAACTTTGTCTTCCTGGGTGGCTTTCGCCGTCAGTAGAATCACGGGAATACTCTTGTGCTGGGCATCTTCTCTCAGGCGCCTGAGGACTTCGAGGCCGTTCATCTTGGGCATCATATAATCGAGGAGGATGAGGTCCGGCAGGAAGGAGGGAACTTTGTCCAATGCTTCGGCCCCGTCGTTGGCGCGCTCGATGGTATAGTTTTGGTCCTCGAGCTCTTGCTCCAACAGATCGAGATTGAACGGTTCGTCATCGACGATTAGAATTTTGTTCGGCATAACCTACCTATTTTCGATTCTCTTCTCGCCTGCTCCTATTACGGATGAGATGTAAGCACCTGCTCGAGGAGCCGCGCTGGATCAAAGGAGCCATTAACCGGCAAGTCGAGCCGTGGTTTCAGCTGCGGAAAGTGCTTCGAGAAGTCAACAATTGTCATCCCTACTACCACCGCCGTTTTGGGATGTAATCTCAGAATAAAGTCTTCTCCCATCTCGACCGTCTTAGCGCGTTGTGGCCTTCCGACCGAAAGATAGAGCACATCGGCTTCCCGATCATAATGAAACTGGATTTTTTTTCGCATCGTCGCTACCTTTCGATTCCATAAGCCGTTAGAAGAAACTTCCTAGCTGCTAACCTTGCAACTACGACGATATGTGTCAAACCAAACGGCAAACCTTCGACCGCATAAATGTACTTATATTTTTGCTGATCAATAGGGTCCTGTCTACGTCGCCCTTTTCGAATCGTCTCCAAGACATTCTCCTTAAATTCTTCAAGTTCGGGATGCCATTCCACAATATGCTGCCACCGTTCATCCGTTAGTGTAATCCGGTTGCCCCAACGATCTATAACCTGCTCCAACGATATCTTTTCCCCTTACTCCGTTTTTCTCCCTAATCCAAAATCGGCAATCGAAAATCTAAAATTATTTAATGACTCTATCCGCCCGCACCAGCACGTTCGGCGGAATCGTCAGACCGATCTGCTTGGCCGCTTTCAGATTGATCACCAGCTCGAACTTCATCGGCTGTTCGACAGGAAGATCGGCGGGCTTGGCGCCTTTCAGGATTTTGTCTACGTACACCGCGGCGCGGCGGTACAGATCGGCGACGCTCGTCCCGTACGACATCAAGCCACCAATCTCCACAAACTCGCTTTCAGGGTACGTCGTTAACAGCCGACTCTTCACTGCAAGCTCTACGATTTGCTTGCGGTAAGAGCCGGTGAGAGGGCCTTGCAACACGATCAGAGCGCCGGCACGCTCTTTCGTGATGGTCGAGAAGGCCGACTCCAAATCCTTGGGGCCTGGTTCTACGATTTGGAGCTTGAGACCTAATGCCGGTGCGGCGACCTCGATCTCTCTTTTCTGCGGGCCGTATCCCGGGCTATTTCGATCCCCAAGAACGGCTACACGGGAAAGCTTCGGAACGATCTCCTTGAGCAGCTCGAGCCTTTTCCCTCCAAGCTCGGGGGCCTGAGTGCTCAATCCGGTAATATTTCCCCCAGGCCTCGCAAGACTGGCTACGAAGCCGAGCGAAACGGGATCACTGACAGCTATCATGACGATCGGAATGGTCTTGGTGGCACTCTGTGCAGTTCGGATAGACTGTCCTCCCTGCCCCATAATGATATCGACCTTGAGACGGACTAGCTCCGCCGCGAGCGCGGGGAGGTGATCGGATTTACCGTCTGCATGCCGTCGCTCAATGATAATGTTCTTCCCCTCCACGTACCCGAGTTCGCGCAGACCCTGCTGGAACGCATCCAAGCGGGGCGCCATTGCAGAAGGTGAGGAAGCGATGAGGAATCCTATCCGTGGGACTCTCCCTGGCTGCTGCGCCTGGACCGGCGAGCTAAGCGCAAAGAGCAAAGTGCTAAGCGTAAAGCCAATGACTGTCTTTCTCATAGGGTTTTTCCCCGTGTCTTATTGCTCTTTGCGCCTAGCTCCTTGCTATTTGATGACCCTATCCGCTCTCGCCAACACGTTCGGCGGAATTGTTAAGCCTATCTGCTTCGCCGCTTTCAGATTGACGATGAACTCGAACTTTTTCGGCTGCTCCACGGGCAAATCGGCGGGCTTGGTGCCTTTGAGGATCTTGTCGACATACGTTGCAGCACGCCGCCCAAGTCGCTAATGCTTGCGCCGTAGCTCATGAGTCCCCCGTCGTCGATAATTGCCAGATTGTGGTATATCGCGGGGACTCGTCCCTTTGCCGCGAAGTCCGGTATTTGTCTCAGAATGTGGGGTGGGCCGTTCAGCACTAGGACTGCATCAGCACGTTCCTTGCGGAAGGCCCGGAAGGCAGTCTCAATATCCCTTCGATCTTGTACGTTCAGGTATTGAGTTTGCAACCCGTACGCCCTTGCGGCGAGTTCCGTCTCTTTCAAGGCTTGTGCGTTACCCGGGATGGCCGAACTTCCGAGAACAGCTACGCGAGAGAGCTTCGGAACAGTCTCCTTTAGCAGCTCCAACCGTTTGCCACTCAAGTCCTGAGCGAGACTAGACAGTCCCGTAATGTTTCCACCCGGTCGGGCGAGGCTGGTGACGAAGCCAGCTGCAACAGGATCGCTATCGTTCGTCATTACAATCGGAATGGTGGCCGTTGCGTCCTTGGCAGGGCCGGTTACTGAGGGACCCGCCGTGACAATAACGTCAATCTTGAGACGCACTAGGTCGGCGGCGAGGGCGGGGAGACGGTCGAACTTTCCATCAGCATATAGAAACTCAACGACAATATTTTCCCCTTCCACATAGCCAAGCTCGCGCAACCCCCGCCGGAATGCCTCGGTGCGGGACAACGCCTCCGCAGCCGATGAAGCACTGAGATATCCGATCCGGGGGATTTTTTTTGGCTGCTGTGCCTCTGCCCTCGCCCCGCACATCGTGAGCGCGACGACGATTGCAAAGAGCCCCACCCATTTTGGATTTTGGATTGCCGATTTTAGATTGCCGGAGCAAGAATCCAGAACTCGAAGCCAAGATCGTTCAGTCATCCGTTTTCGCGCCTCCAATCCAAAATCTAAAATCAGTCGAGGAACCTTTTGATCTTCTTCAGGAGCTCATTTTCATCGATCGGCTTCGGGAGATAATCGTCGCAGCCGGCCTTGCGCGCGTCGATCTCGTCGCCGACCATGGCGTGAGACGTGACGGCGATAATCGGGATATGCTTCAAAGCATCGTTGGCCTTGATTTTCCGGGTTGCCTCCCAGCCGTCCATTACCGGCATTCCAAGATCCATGAGAATGAGATCGGGTTTATCCTCTTGAGTCTTCCTCACCGCCTCTTCACCATCGATGGC
>Ga0209874_1000029_pt1 | contig 33571 bp, 30 predicted proteins | sample GWRWN1_20_30_FD_187216 | JGI IMG/M metagenome (GOLD analysis project Ga0209874, IMG submission 187216) | Riverbed sediment microbial communities from areas with no vegetation in Columbia River, Washington, USA - GW-RW N1_20_30 (SPAdes)... | ecosystem: Environmental > Aquatic > Freshwater > River... | reverse complement strand
ATTGGTTCGACAGGCGACCACGAACGATTGCCATCAAGGTGCTCTGAAAATCCCCCTTTAATCCCCCTTTTGAAAAAAGGGGGAATTTCTTACACTTAGGTCCTAATCCCATAGCAGTACCCCAAAGCCACGGGTGTAAGCCCGTGGAAATTTACTTTAGATCTTTCAGCCCTTCACGGCTCCTGCAGCAAGACCGCGCACAATGCCACGCTGAAATAAAAGTGTGAGGATAATCAGCGGCACTGTCGCAAGCGTTGAGGCCGCGGCGATCTCGCCCCAGGGCATCGTGTATTCGCCGGGAAAAAGGGCGATGCCCACCGGCAGCGTCTGAAGATTGGGATCGGTCAACACAATGAGCGCAAAGAAAAATTCGTTCCACGCGTTAATGAAGACCAGCAACGCGGCGGTGAAAATTCCCGGCGCCGAGATCGGCAGCACGATCTTATAAAAAGCTTGAAACCGGCTGCAACCGTCGATGAGCGCGGCTTCCTCTATCTCATGGGGCACCTCACGAAAAAAGGTCGTGAGAATCCAAGTGGCCAGGGGCAACGAAAGAGCGATGTAGGCGGCCACCACACCGCGATAGGTGTTGAGCCAATCCAGATGATTGAGAAGGTTCCAGACCGGACCTGCAATAGCGATCTGCGGAAACATCGAGATGGCAAGCAATAGGAGCAGATAAGCTCTCGTCCATGGGAGCTGGAAGCGCGCCAAGGCGTAGGCCGCCACGGAGCCGATGGCGACGGTGATGCAAGTCGCAGTGCCCGCCACGATAATGCTGTTGGCGATGTAGCGGAGCAAGCCACGCTCTTCCAAGGCTGACCGGTAAAAGTCCCAATGAAATGAGGGAATCAGTTTCGGCGGAATCGCCGTGAGCTCCGCGGGACTCTTCCACGAAGTGAGCGCAAACCAGAAATAGGGAAGGAGACAGTAGACACCAATGCCCACGGAAAAAATGCCCAGCATCGCGGCGCGCTTCATCGAGGAGTCCTTTCAAGACGGCTAGCCTTGAGAACCCGCAGATAGGCGAGCGAGAGAATCAACGATACTAGAAAAACCCCAACGGCGATGGCGGAGCCGTAGCCGACCATGCCTTCAGCAAAGATTTTTTTGTAGCCGTAGAAAGAAAGCACGTTGGTGGCGTCGGCCGGACCGCCCTGAGTCATGACAAAGACCAGGTCAAAGACGCGCAAAGCATCGATGGTCCGGAAAAGCAGGGCCAAAAGCAGCGCCGGTCTAAGAAGCGGTAAGGTTACGTGGCGAAATTTCTGCCAAGCCGTCGCTCCGTCGATGCCGGCCGCTTCATAGAGCTCGTCGGGAATAGTCTGGAGCCCCGCTAATATGATCAAGGCGACAAAAGGCGCAGTTTTCCACACCTCCGCCACGATGATCGCCATGGGAGCAAGGGTAGGGTCCGCGAGGGGCGCAAGATAGCGGGAGGCGTCGCCGCCGAATAGAACGAAATTAAAAAGCCCATACCGGTCATTGAAGACAAAGCGCCACATCTGGGAAGAAACCACCGTGGGAATGGCCCAGGGGATAAGGACAATGGCGCGCAGCAGCCCGCGCCCACGAAAAGCTTCGTTCATCACCAGCGCCATAGCGAGACCGAGACCTAGCTCCAGCGGGATGGTCGTCACAACGAAAAACAAGGTGGTTCGTAAAGACTCGGCCGCCACGGGGTCGGTCCAGAGATCGACGTAGTTTTCCCAGCCCACCATCTTTTGCCCGAGCCAGGGGAGGGTCAGGATCAACCGATAAAAACTGAGCCGGAACGATTCGAAGATCGGATAGAGAGCGAATAAGCCGACGAAAATCAGGCTTGGTAGCAGAAACAGGAAGGCGAGACGATGAGAGCTTCTCATCGTGCGGGTGCCTCGCGCAAAAGATCCAGCACGCGGTTCATATCCCTTGCGGCCAGGGCCGCACGGTTGTCGATATCCGTGTCCGGCAGCGCCAACACCGAGCTGAAATAGCGCTGCATGATATTCGACAGAGGAACATAGACAGGCGTCGTTGGACGGGGGACCGCTTGTTTGAAAGTCTCCCACAGAGATTCTAACTGCGGCAGTTGGTCCAACACCTCGCGATCGTTATAAAGCGCAACGCGCGTGGGCGCGCGGCCGGTGCTGAGTGTGATGCGCTTCTGCATGGTGTGACTCGTCATGAAAGCCACGAAACGCCAGGCAAGCTCACTCTTCTTCGAGAAGCGACTGATCGCAAGCTGCCAGCCACCAAGCGCCGCCACCCCTTTGCCGCCGGGAAACGAAGGCAGTGGGATCATGCCGATCTTGCCTGCAATTTTAGAGCGCTGGGGATCGTTGGCGACATTCCAAGCGTAAGGCCAGTTGCGGTGAAAGACTGCCTTTCCCTCCGTGAAGAGTACCAGCGATTCCGGCTCCTCATAAGCGAGCACGCCGCGATGCGCAATCTGGCCGATGATACGGTCGCGGACAAAGCGCACCGCTTCCACCGCATTTGGTTGATTGAGGGTGCTCACCATACGTTTGTCATCCCAGAGGTTGCCGCCGTTGCTCAAAATATACTCCATCATGTTGCAGATAAGCCCCTCGTACTGCTTGAATTGGCCGGAAAAGCCGACGAGCTGAGGGTCTTTCTCACGGGTGAGAATCGTTTTCGCCTCTTCGACCAGTTCCGGCCAGGTGCGCGGCGGCGACATCCGGTATTTCTCCAAGAGATCCTTTCTGTAGTAGAGCAGGCCCGCATCGATGAAAAGGGGGACGCCAAAGACTTGCCCGCGATAGCGATTGGCCTGAATCGGCGCATCGAGAAATTGTTTCTGCTCCGCCAGAGAAAAAAAACGGTCCAGGGGAAAGGCCCAGCCCGCCGATGCGAACTCAGCGGGCCAAATGACGTCCATAACAAAGAGGTCCATTTCGGTGTCGCGGTTCTTGAGCTTTTGGGTGATGAGGTCGTGAAGCTGGGTCGACGACTGAGGGCCGATTTCGCGAATGATCTTCACCCCGGGATTTTGTTTTTCGAAGTCAGCTATCGGTTGGTCCCACATCTGCGCCGTCTCCGATTTCCAGGTGACGAACCGAAGCGTAGTCTCAGCGGCTGGAGAATAGCCGGGCGAAAGAAGGAAAAGCAGTGCGATGCTGCGGAAGAGCTTCCTCACGTAAACCATCGATGCACCTGTTCAGGTAACGAGCCACGCCGAAACTCGGGTTGTGAATCGTTAACCAATGCAAATTAGGCTACGGCAAGATGCGGATCGTGCGACGCCTTAGGCCCCGGGCCTACTTTGGTAGCGGCCAGTTCAGCCATTCCGCGATGCCGCGGCCCAAGATCCATTCCTTGTCCGTGTCGGACAAAAATTTCAGTTCTTCGCTAAATAACGTCAAGCATTGTTTATATGGACACGTCAAATGAGAGAGATCCGTGCCCCAAAAACAGCGGCGGGGTTCGAAGGCCTCGACCACACGACGAATCAAAGGGTGAAGAGTCGGAAACGGGTAGGGTTCGGCGACATAGCAAGGCAATGCGGAGACTTTCACTGCGACATTTTTTAAACGCGCCAGCTTTAGCAGGTTCTCCACAGCGCCATCCAGCGGCTGGCCTCGAAGCGCCGAGCTAAGACCCATGTGGTCGATAATGAGACGCAATCCTGGGTGGCGTTCGGCGATGTCGCCGAGCTTCGGCACGGCTTGGGGCGCAAAAGCCATTACCGGAACGTCATAGCGCTCGGCTGCGTCCCAAAACCAGTCGGCGGTACCGTCTTCCAGCCACAACGGCGCGCGGCCTTGATGAAAAGCCATGCGTATCCCCAGCATGCCTGGTTGGTTTTTCCACTTGGGCAACAACGCATGGCTTTCCGGCTTGTCTATTGCCAATCGTCCCATGATTGCAAAACGATCGGGATACAATCGCGCCGCTACGAGCGACTCCTCGTTACTGAACCCTTCCCATGTTGGCGGCACGCAGACGGTTCGTTGCACGCCGTTGGCGTCCATTTCCCGCAGCAGTTCCTTGTGACCCAGTGGTATGGGTCGATGAGGCTTGGAGGCATTTTCCGTAAAGTACGGCTTGTTCGGTGTTTCCGGTCCCCAAATGTGAACTTGTGAGTCGATGATGATCATAGCCATATAGGGTCTCCTGAATCCCGCTCAAGCGTGGACGAGTTCGTCGATGTTTGACTGATAGTCCGATTGGACCGCGGACGTCAAGAAGTAGGGGCGGGTTTCAAACCCGTCCCTACACTAACAGGTTGCTGAAAAACTCTTTTGGAGTCCTTCGACGCTGCTCAGGACGAACGGAGGTGTCTTGATTTTTATTGAAGTTTTCCGTTCATGGTGAGGCTCTCGAACCATTCCGAACCTTTTTAGCACCCTCCTAGAACGTGATTGATGACTTTTTCCGCCGCCTCTTCGCCGGTGCGAACGCAATCGGCAATGCCGACGCCATGATAAGCATTGCCGGCAAGAGCGAGGCCAGGGAATTTTGCGAGCTGCGCTTCGATTCGCTGAATACGCGCCTGATGGCCCAAATGATACTGAGGCATGGAGTTCGGATGGCGCCAGACCCGTGAGAAAAGCGGTTGAGCGATCACGCCCAGCAAGCTTGCGAGTTCGTTACGCACATTTTTCTCCACTGTTGCGTCGTCGTCGTGAAATAATTCCGGCTGTAGACTGCCACCGACGAAGGCGCGCAGCAATACATGACCTTCCGGCGCTCTGCCGGGATATTTCAAACTGCTGAAAGTGCAGGCGATGATTTTTCTCGACTCGATGGCCGGTACGACGAAGCCGAAGCTATCGAGCGGGCGAGGGAAATCTTTTTGTCGGAACGCGAGACTCACCGTTGCCGTGGATGCGTACGAGATCTGCTTCAAATCATCGGCAGCGGTGGAGGCAACGTCGCCAAGCAACTCTGCGGTTTGGAACGAAGGAGTTGCCAGAACGACGCCATCTACTTCAAGGCTTTCGTTCCCGCCGGTCGTAACCTTCCAGAGGTTCTTATCCGTATCCCGGATAAGTCTTGCGATTAGAGTATTCGAGCGCACACATCCCTCGGGGAGTCGGCTTACGATCCGGTCTACCAATTCCTGCATGCCGCCGGCGAGGGTGACGAACAAACTCCAACGGGCACCGCTGCCGGCCTCGCGGTTGCGAGCGCGCCGCCTTTGCTCGGAAACCATCGAGAGAACAATGCTGCGATGGGCGCGTTCCATTTCCTTGAAGCGCGGCATGGTTGCGCTGAGGCTGAGTTTGTCCGGATCCGCTGCATAGATGCCGCCCAGGAGGGGTTGCGCAACTCGATCTAAAGCTTCTGCGCCGAAGCGCCGCCGAACGAAAGCCCCTAGGCTCTCATCACCGTTCAGAGCGCCACGCGGCAGAAAAATCTCGGCGGCCATTCTGAGTTTACCGGTCAATGAAAAAATTGGCGTCTGCACGAAGGGCCAGAATCGTGTGGGCGCAAGTAGAAAAAAGCCTTCCGGAAGAGGTTCCAACCTGCCGTCGTGGACGACGTAGATCTTTTGATACGCCGCTTGGGTTGATACCAGGCGTGAGGTGAGGCCTAAGCGCTCGCACAAACGAAGCGCCCAAGGCTTTTCCGTGATAAAGGAATCCGGACCGGCTTCGACGAGGAAATCTCCAACGCGCTCGGTAGCGATGGCCCCGCCAAGTCGAGGTGATGCTTCGAGCAGCACCACTTCGATATCGAGAGACTTCTCCTTGTTCAGCTCTATCAGGCGGTGCGCTGCGGCCAGCCCAGCGATGCCGCCACCGACCACGACGATGCGGCGAGTCATGAAGATTCGAGTCGAGGATGGAGGATCGATGATCGAGGAGCGCGATTCTCCATCTTCTATCCTCGATCTTCGACCGTTTTTAGTTTTCGCTCAATTACATTCGCCATCATGTGGATGAAAATCGAGTGATCGTTGGGGCAACTGGCTCGCAGAAAACGCATGCCGTGATCTTCAGCGATTTTCTTGGCTTCGATGTCGAGGTCATAGAGCACCTCGACATGATCGCAAACAAAACCGATGGGCGCGACGATGACTTCCTTGCGACCTTCGGCGGCCAGTTTTCGAATCGCGTCACCGATATCGGGTTCGAGCCAAGGATCCGTGGGTTTGCCGCTGCGGCTTTGATAGGCGATTGACCAGCGTTCATGGCCAAGCTTTGCAGCGACCAAGCGAGCCGTAACTTCAAGCTGTTCGACGTACGGGGAACGAGACGCCATCGCCGTGGGGAGACTGTGGGCGGTGAAAACGAGGTCTGTGCTCAAGCGCTGGTGGACCGGGATATCGGCAAAGCTCGCTTGAATAAGTTCTGCCCAGGTTTGGATGAAAAGGGGATGATCGTGCCACCCGGCACAGTAAGCGACTTCCGGCGCTTCCAGACCCAATTCCACGCGCGCGTCGGCGACGTTTTTCTGATAGCGATCCCAACTCGCCTCGGTTCTGTGGGAAGAGAGGATGAATCCCAAAGCGCGCCGGATTCCGTCGTTCGCCATTCGTCTGAGTGTCTCACCGAAAAACGGACTCGAGTTGCGCATGCCCACGTGGACCGGTAACGGTAAGCGGTTCTCTCTCAGAATACTCTTTAAAGCTTCCGCCTGGCGAAAGGTGATTTCGTTGAGGGTTGATTTGCCGCCGACGGCTTCGTAGTGATGAACGACTTCTTCAAGTCGCTCGGGCGGGATAGGAATGCCTTTCGTGACACGTGCCAGGAATGGTCGGATCTCTTCGAGTCTAGTAGGACCGCCGAAAGCGATCAGAAGCACCGCATCGTAGGGGGGACTCATTGTCCAAATTCACCGCGAGCTGAGCTCATGCACCGCTTCGACCATTGCGATCACATTCTCGACAGGAGTTTCAGGCAAAACCCCATGGCCTAGGTTGAAAATGTGCCCGGGCCTGCCGCCGGCGCGCCGGAGAATTTCAGCGACTCGCCGACGGATTTCCCTTGGTTGGGCGAGGAGCGCGGCAGGGTCTAGATTTCCTTGGATCCCAACATCATGTCCCAAGTACTCCCAGGCCGCATCAAGATTTACCCGCCAGTCCACGCCGATAATATCGCCGCCGGCAGCCCGGAGAGAGTTGAGAAATCCACCGGTGCCGGTGCTGAAATGGATGACTGGAACGCCCGGAGTCACGTTTGCAATGGTGGCGTGCGTATGGGGAAGAACGAATCTCTCGTAATCCTCGGGGGACAAGCAGCCAGCCCAACTGTCGAAGAGCTGCACAGCATCCGCCCCGGCTGCGATCTGAGCGTTCAGATATTTGGCGGTGAGAGAAGAGAGTCGCTCCATCAAGCCGCGCCAGGCACCGGGATTCGAATAGATGAGCCTCTTGGTTTTGAGATAGTTGCGGGAGCCGCCGCCCTCGATGAGATAAGAGGCAAGGGTAAAGGGTGCGCCGGCAAATCCAATGAGCGGCACTTTGCCGTTCAGGGCGGCGCAACTCTTGCGCACCGCCTCGAAGACAAACGGAAGGGCTTCTTGCGGGTCGAATTCGAGAAGCTGTTCAACATGGGTTCTGCTGCTAACCTGATTATGGATCACGGGACCATCCCCTTTTGTATATTCGAGCCCCACACCCATGGGTTCGAGCAAAAGCAAGATATCGGCGAACAGGATTGCCGCATCCACGCCCAAACGTTCTACTGGCGTCACGGTGATCTCGGCGGCGAGGTCGGGTCTTTTGCAGAGTTCGAGAAAGTCGTGTTGCGTCCGGAGCTTGCGGTATTCCTCCATGTAGCGTCCGGCCTGGCGCATGAGCCATACCGGCGTATAAGGAGTTTTCTCTCGGCGACAGGCAGCGAGAAAAGGATGAGTGATTATAGCTGCCATATTGGATTAGTTGTCAGAACAGTAAGGAGCTTTGATGGGAAAATCAACCGGCACGGTTGCGCGGTGTGGCGGCGCCGATGGCATCCTCGCCATATTTCCGGCGCAGCTTGTCGATGCCTTTGTAGAGTTGCTCGTAGGCGGTGCGCTTGTCACGATTCAAGAGCGGTTCCTGCCAGCCGGAACTTCGCAGCCCGCTGGCGCTTACCCCGAGGAGCCGTACCGCTCTGCCCGGACTGACATTTTGTCTTAACAGATCGCTTACGATTTCGAAGATTTCTTTGTCGAAACAGGTCGGTGCGGGGAGGGTGCGCGAGCGGGTGATGGTTTGAAAATTGGCGTAGCGGATCTTTATGGTCAAACAGCGAGCGAAAAGCGCTTCGCCGCGCAGTCTGCCGCCCACTTCTTCCACCAGTTCCCAAAGGATTTTTTCCATCCGGGCGATTTCTATAACCGGTTTATCCAGAGTCGTCTCATTGCCGATGGAATGGTCGTGGTGGTGATGTCGTTCAGACGACGCCCCCAAATCCAGATAGCGCGCGGTCAATTCGGCATGCTTCAATAAATCACCGATGGTCTTTATCCTCCTCTGGTTTAGCGCCTTGTGTGTTTTCGGCCCGACGCCGGGAATCAACTCCACGGCCAGCGGCGCAAGAAAATCTTCTTCCGAACCGGATGGGACATAAATAAGTCCGTGTGGTTTGGCCAGGGTCGCAGCAATTTTTGCCGTGACTCTACTCGTGGAGAGCCCGGCGGATGACGGCAACCCCACCTCAGCTTCAATACAGCGAATGATGGCATCGGCGGTCTTGAGCGGCGGACCAAAAAGCCTCTCGGTGCCAGTGAGATCAACGAGTCCCTCATCAATGGAAAGCGCGTGAACCGTGGGCGAATATCGCTCTAAGATCGCGAAGACTCGGTCGGAGAATTCCGAGTACACTCGGCGGCGATTCGGCAGGAAGATCCCGTGGGGGCAAAGTTTTTTGGCTTGAAAGCCCGGCATTGCTGAATGCACGCCAAATTTTCGCGCTTCATAGGAGGCTGACGTGACGACGCCGCGGCCACTGCGGCCGCCAACGATTACGGGTTTGCCTTGGAGACTTGGATCAAGCACCTGCTCCACGGATGCAAAGAAGGCATCCATGTCGATATGAAGATACCAGCCCATAGTTCATTGACCGTCGTTTGACTGCCGCAGAGTAGTGAGGCAGGCCCGTTCCTGTCAAGAGTAAGCCTGTTCAAACGGTTCAAGCCGTTCAAAACGTTCAAGGAATTAATATTCGTGCCGGTTGCCTCTGACTGCGGAAAATAACACCGCAAGCAGCGTAAAGAAGTTCAAAACAAAAATTGTCGTTGAAAAGGCGCCCATGAAGGTTTCCGGCGCAGCGCGCCAGCTTTCGGGCGATTCGATTTGGCTGCCGCTTAAACCTGCGGCCGCCAAAAGGTAGCCGAACAAGGTCGCCGACAGCGCCACTCCCATGGCGCCGCCGGTTCGCGCGGTTGTCGCGATCATGCCGGCGCCAGCGCCGATTTTTTCCGGACTCACGGCGCCCAGGATCGAACTTTGATTCGGCGCATTAAACAATGCCCAGCCGACGCCCCAGACGATAAGCGGAAGCATGATTCTGAGCAACGACGCATTTAGATCCAAGGTTGCCAAGAAAAATTGGGCCACGCCGACGATCGCGCAGCCCGTGGTGCAGAGCAGGCGGGAGCCAAAGCGGTCTGATAGCGAGCCGGCGATGGGCGCCATGATCATGATGATGACCGAGTCCGCGACGATGATCCAACCGACTTGCGATGGTGAATAGCCGAGCAGGTTTTGTAAAAAGAAGGGAAGGAGAAAGTTGATGGCCGATAAAGTCCCGGCGATCAAAAAGAGACTTGCAATGCCCGCACTGAAGAGCCGGCTGCGAAACATTGACAGAGTCAAGATCGGCGTCTTCGTTTTGGCTTCTACACGTAACAGGAACAATAGCGCGATCACAGAAAGCGACAAGGTCAGAAGAAACCGGGGATGTTGCCAGCCGATCCGTGGCAGTTGATCGATGGCGTAGATGAATAGGCTATTGGTCAAAACCAGTAGCAAAGCACCGGGAACATCGACGGCAATTTTTTCATTAGTTCTGGTTTCCGGGACGACCTTCCAAGCGAGATAAGCGCCGCAGAGGCTGAAAGGCATATTCATATAAAAGATCCAGCGCCAGCTAATGCTGTCGATCAGGAAACCGCCAAGCGCCGGACCGATCAGAAAGCCGATGTGAAACGCCGTCGAAGTCAGCCCCAGGGCGCGACCCCGTTCCTCCGGCGGCAAATTCACCGAGACGATGGCGCGCCCGTTGGCGGCGATCATGGATCCGCCGAGGGCCTGAACGGCGCGAAAAAAAATCAATTGGCCTGGCGTCTGAGATAAGCCGCAAACGGCGGAACCGATGACAAATATCAGAAAGCCTAGGCTATAGAACCGGCGCCGGCCAAAAAGATCACCGAGCCGGCCCATCGTGATAATCAACCCAATCAAAACCAGGTCGTAGACCAAGATCGTCCATTGAATTGTCGTGAAGGAGGTATGAAAGGTCGTAGTCAAAGTAGGCAGGGCCACGGTGATAGCGCGCTGATCGAGGCCGACAATGGTCTGGCCGATGCAAACGCTCAACAAAATGAGCCTGGAGGTTCGCCGTGATATCTCTTGTTCACCTGATAGCGTCATTGAACTCGATCTGCAGGCGTTGGCTCACTCTGGCCGCGAACCCCCTCACTGCGGAGAACGGGTACTGGTTAAACAAAATGAGTCACTACCAGAAAAACCACAAGGGCGAGGTTGCTCGCCCTTGTTCGTTTACCGGTGCTTGAATCGGCGATCGAATTTGGAAAAACAAAAAAGGGGCAGATAAAGTTTCTGCCCCCCTTTGAAGTCAGATCCCCGAGGTTTGTTACGAAGGTTTACCCGGCTGGGATTCCCGCAATTCGCGGCGGAGTTCCTCTCTCGACTGCTTGCGATTATCCTTTTTCTTGCTCTTGAAGATTTTGCCGGGAGGAGGAAGCTCTTTTCGCACCCGCGCCAGTCCTTGGGGAATTCTTCTGGTTTTCATCTTCGCCACGGCGCTCAATGGAGTGTCCTCTCTTCCCAGCCTTCGTTGTCCACTACAGAGCCGCCGTTGAGAAAGAGCATTTCGTCGCCATCAGAGTCGATCTTGATTCGGTCGCCCTCTTTGAATTCCCCTTCAAGAATCTTGACTGCCAACGGATCTTGAATCAATCGTTGTATGGTTCGTTTCAAGGGCCGCGCACCGTAGACGGGGTCATAACCTTTGTCGGCAAGCAAAGCTTTCGCCCGATCGGTAATCTCAAGGGCCATTTTTCTGCTTGCCAAGTTCTGGCGCAGGCGCTTGAGTTGGATCTCGACAATCGACTTGATTTCTTCGCGCCCCAGGCTGTTGAAGATGATAATCTCATCGACGCGGTTCAGGAATTCCGGCTTGAAAGCGTCGCGCAGCGCCGCCATTACCTGCCGCTCCATTTCTTTGCGGTTTGTGCCAGCCAAATCCTGGATATACTGACTGCCTAGGTTCGAGGTCATAATGATAACCGTGTTCTTGAAATCGACGGTTCTGCCTTGACCATCGGTCATGCGGCCGTCTTCGAGGATTTGCAGCAAGGCGTTAAAGACTTCCGGGTGGGCCTTTTCGATTTCATCGAACAGCACCACTGAATAGGGCCGGCGGCGCACGGCTTCCGTCAGGTATCCTCCCTCTTCATAGCCGACGTAGCCCGGAGGGGCGCCGATCAACCGTGAGACGGAATGCTTTTCCATGAACTCCGACATATCGAGGCGAACCATCGCTTGTTCGTCATCGAAGAGGAATCCAGCGAGGGCACGGCAGAGCTCCGTCTTACCAACGCCGGTGGGGCCAAGGAAGATAAATGAACCGATGGGGCGGTTCTGATCCTGCAGCCCGGCGCGGGCGCGGCGGACCGCGTTAGAAACCGCGTGGATCGCACTGTCTTGCCCCACGACCCGTGCTTTGAGACGGTCTTCCATCTTGAGGAGCTTCTGAATCTCCCCTTCGAGCATTTTCGAAACCGGAATTCCGGTCCACTTCGCCACCACTTCGGCTACGTCTTCCGCATCCACCTCCTCCTTGAGCATCTTTTGGTCTTTTTGTAGCTCCGTGAGTTTCTGGTTGGCCGCTTCCATTTCCTTTTGGAGTTGAGTCAAGGTGCCATAGCGCAACTCCGCGGCGCGGTTCAAATCTCCCTGCCGCTGGGCTTGTTGCTCCTCTAGTTTCGTGGCTTCGATTTTCTCCTTGAGCTCACGAATACGCTGAATCGATTCTTTCTCGTTCTTCCAGTGACCTTTCAATCCGTCGGAAGTTTCCCGCAGGTTGTGAATTTCGCGCTCGAGTTGAGTGAGCCTTTCTTTGGACGCCTTGTCTTCCTCTCGTTTGAGAGCCTGCTTCTCGATCTCCAATTGCAGAATCTTCCGATCCACCTCATCGATCTCGATGGGCATGCTGTCGATTTCGATTCTTAGCCGCGATGCCGCCTCGTCAATTAGATCGATGGCTTTATCCGGTAAGAAACGATCACTGATGTAGCGATGGGACAGGGTGGCCGCGGCGATAATGGCACCGTCGGTGATGCGAACGCCGTGGTGGACTTCGTACCTTTCCTTGAGACCTCGCAAGATCGCAATAGTATCTTCAACGGAAGGCTCGCCGACGTAGATCGGCTGGAACCGGCGTTCCAGGGCCGGGTCTTTCTCGACGCGCTTGCGATATTCATCGAGGGTGGTGGCTCCGACACACCGAAGCTCGCCGCGGGCGAGGGCCGGTTTCAACATATTCGAGGCGTCCATTGCGCCTTCGGCCGCTCCGGCGCCTACCAGTGTGTGGAGTTCGTCGATAAAGAGGATGATCTGTCCGCTGGCCTCGGTGACTTCCTTCAAAACCGCTTTCAGACGGTCTTCGAATTCACCGCGGAATTTGGCGCCGGCCACTAGCGCGCCTAGATCGAGCGCCACGAGTCTTTTTTCTTTCAATCCCTCGGGCACGTCGCCGTTGACGATTCGGAGCGCGAGCCCCTCGACAATGGCGGTTTTCCCCACACCGGGTTCGCCGATCAGCACCGGATTGTTTTTGGTTCGCCGTGACAGCACCTGGATCACCCGACGAATCTCATCGTCGCGTCCGATGACCGGATCCAATTTTCCCTTGCGGGCCAGATCCGTCAGGTCACGACTGTATTTTTCTAGAGCCTGATATTTTTCCTCAGGGTTCGGATCGGTAATGCGTTGCGCGCCGCGAATGCTCACCAGCGCGTTCAAGATCTTATCTCGCGAGACTCCGAGCTCTTTAAGGATCTTGCCGGTTTCACCGCTGTCCTGGAGCATCGCGAGAAGCAAATGCTCCGCTGAAACGTAATCATCCTTGAGTGCCTCGGCCTCGGCTTCCGCATTTTCGATGGTTTTCTTTAGACGTGGGGTGATGAAAGCTTGACCGGTGGACCCGGTAACTTGCGGCACGCGGTCGAGTGCCTTTTGCAGCCGCTCCGTGAGCGAGCTTGTGGGCGCACCGAGCTTTTGTAAGAGCGACAAAACCACACCTTCTTTCTGGCCTAACAAGGCAAAAAGGAGGTGATCTACATCGATGGCTTGATGGTTTCGTTTTTCAGCTAGCGACTGAGCTTGCTGCAACGCTTCCTGTGATTTGGTAGTTAGTTTATCAAGACGCATGGCTATTTCCTCACGACTGCCCAAAAGTTAAGCATCGTTTCCGCGGCTGTCAAGGAAGCCGGCGGAAGTTTTGTGGCAGTGGTGATACCGAGCGAGAGGGTTCGAAATGCTACCGCTATTCCTTGGGAAGCTGGAAAAATTCGAGTCCCTGGAAACCAGGTTCCTCGACCACGATGGGAATGGGTTTCTTGTCCGACCCAAGGAGCAAGATCCCATGGTCTTTAACGATACTGAAGGGATACTCGTTGGGCTCCACTGCAGTGCCGCGCATTTTCTTCACACTCAGGGTTCGCACGGGCCGGTCGTTGTCTCGGGTCACCTTCAGGACTAGGACGCCCGCGGCAAGAAACTCTTCAATCCCATTGGTGAGATCGTAGTTTGCTCGCGGCGGCAGGTGTGAGGTGATGAGGTTTGTCGTCGCAAGACTGGATTGCACCAAGTGAATCAACATTCTAGCGTGTTCTTGCACGCGTGTCGGTGAATCACCGGATAAGATTAAGGGCGTGACAGGGTCAATAACCAGTCGTGTCGCCTCCAACTTCTTTGCGTAGATCGCGAGATCCGATACAATCTTTTGCAGATCCACACCCTTGTCCCCTACGGTTGCGGCTCGACCGCTGAAATAAGGGGAGGCGTCCAAAATAGCGAAGCTCTTTGCTTGCACGTATTGCTGTAGGTCCCAGCCCAGGGAATCGGCCGCTTGCAAAATTTCTGCTGGGCGTTCGTCCACTGTCACATAAACCGCTTTTTCCTCCTGCTCGAGGCCGCTTTTCAAGAATTGCATGCAGGCGGTGGTCTTTCCGGTACCAGCGTCGCCGGTCACGAGATAGGAACGGCCCGGCAGAAAACCTCCCTGTAGTAGAGAATCCAAAGTCGCGATCCCGGTTGAGACGCGTTTGACAGCTTCAGAAGCGGTTTGTTTAGTCAACGTTCTCTCCAATTAGAAAAATTTTGCCTCAGCTTCCAATCAAATAGCGGTGAAAAATCAAAAGCTAAAATCCCTGAGACAAGTGAATTTACGCGCTTACGGAATAGGTTGGAAAACGATGCCTCGCTCTTTGACGATGTCGAAATCATACTGCGCAGGCTTTACATTTGTGCAGCGCATTTTTTCAATGACGAGACTGCGGGCCAGCTGTCCTTCTTTCCAGATCATCTCGAGAACAATCGCACCAGCCACAAGGTATTCTTCGACGCCATGCATGCTTCGCTCGCCAGTACGCGGCACGGCGTAGGAGGTCAGGATATTGGTCGTCGGCATCGTGGTACGCAGCAGCTTGATAAGCAGACGCGTCTGATCTTGTATCCGAGTCGTCGTGTCACGAATCAGAACGAACGGTCCCGCAGGGTCCAATACCAGCCGTTTGGCTTCCAGCCTATTGGCGAAGGCGGCAAGGTCACCGATCGCCTTATGAACATCTATATGTCTATCTTTTCCGGCGCCCGGCAAAGAACTCAAATAGGTACCGGCATTCAAAATCGCCAATTCCTTCGTCTCAATATGCTTTTCCAGATCCCACCCCAGGGATGCTGCTTGTTCGAGAATATCCATGGGGCCTTCATCCGCAGCGACGTAGATCCCCTTTTCTCCGCGGGCCAGCCCTTCAACAAGGAACTGCAGTGAAAAAATGGTCTTACCCGTTCCCGGCTCACCAGTGACGAGAATAGATCGACCTTTAGGAAAACCACCCTCGAACAGCGGATCAAGCCCCCGGATGCCAGTTGGTACGCGTTCTATCTGGATCATATTGTTTTCTTAGTTTATTCTCCGGCACTCAAATAATTCAAAATCAAGTCCTCTTGCAGTCACCATCGTTCTTGCCTATTGGCTCGTAACAAAAAAACAGAATTCTCGATTTCGTTCAGCAGAAGAACGGAAGGATGTGTGCACTGCTGGCTAGACTCCATACTAGGCCCCAATATTTTACCGTTACCGGCCGTCGCCATTTTCACGCACAATGAGGAAACGAGGGAATGACCGAGTGCTAAAAGCGTGCCACCCAATAATTACAAATCCCCATGAAATTGACTATTTAGAGTTCTCGGGGCAGAGACTGGCAAGGGCCTTGATCGGAAAAAGTAGAATTCTGGACAAAATCGAAAAACTTTGGACAAAAATGTCTTGCAGCACTAGCTGGAGAACGGATAAATGTTGCTTTGGAAAATGGTCAAGTTGGTTCCCGTATGCTGGCGAGTGTGCAATTGAAACGGGCCAAGGCTAGGGCTAAAATTCAGCGCCATGTCAGCCTATTTTAGAAGGAATATTGCCGCTCTCGCGGGCTACGTCCCCGGCGAGCAACCCGGCGATGAAAATGTCATCAAGCTCAACACCAACGAGAACCCGTACCCTGCTTCGCCGCGGGTTTTCGCGGCATTACGGAAAGCGATCAATAGCTCGTTGCGCTTATATCCGGAGCCGCTGGCGGATAGTTTGCGCGCCGTTGCAGCGAGTGTTTACGGCGTCAAACCGGAAAATATTCTCGCCGGCAACGGCTCCGATGAAATTCTCTCGATTATTATGCGTTCGTTTATCGGACCGGAGGATCGAGTGGTTTTTCCTGTACCGACGTATTCTCTCTACGATACCTTGATCGCCATCCAGCAAGGAGAGAGGATCTCCGTGGATTATCCGGCGGATTTTTCTCTTCCGGAAGCATTGGTAGCGCAAAATGCAGCGCTTACTTTATTGTGTAACCCTAATTCCCCTTCGGGAACTGTCGTTTCGCTCCAGGACATTGAGCGACTTGCGCGCGCGGTGTCGGGCATCCTCGTAATTGATGAAGCCTACGTTGACTTTGCCGAGAGTGAGGGAGCATCGAGCTTGCCGTTGATTGGCCGATTGCCCAATCTCATCGTGTTGCGCACATTTTCCAAGTCATTTTCACTTGCCGGGATGCGCATCGGGCTCGCTTTTGCATCCGAGGAAATCATCTCCGGTATGATGAAAGTGAAGGACTCGTACAATTTGAATCGCTTGAGCCTGGTGGCGGCCACGGCCGCCTTGCAGGATATGCCTTGGATGACGCGCAATATCAGACGGATCCAGCAAAGCCGCAGGCAGCTCAGTGCCGGACTCAGGAAGATGGGCTTTTACGTTTATCCGTCGCATGCTAATTTCGTCATGGCGCGAAAGAAAGAACAGAATCTGAAAAGGCTCTACGAGAGACTAAAAAGTCAGAAGATCTTGGTGCGTTATTTTGACGTAGCGGGTCTACAGGACTGTCTTCGCATCACCGTGGGTACGCCTCAGGAAATCCGGGCGTTACTGAAAGAGATGAAGGCCATCGGCAACAATCCGACGACGTAGTTTTCTTGCTGAACGAAAGGGGGCCAAAATGGAGAGAATCAAAGTCACAGAGTTGGACCACATCGTTCTCAATGTCGGTGATATCCAACGTTCGCTCAAGTTTTACACCGACGTGCTGGGTTTGCAGGCGGAGCGCCTTGATGAGTTCAAAGCAGGGAAGGTGGGATTTCCTTCCGTGCGAATCAACGGCGACACGATTATCGACTTGTTTCCGACTCGAGGCGTTGAGAATGCAGGCAACCAGGCAGAGAAGCGACAGGGAAACCTCAATCACTTTTGCATGGTGGTGGAGCGACAGGACTTTTCGGGGATTGTTGATTATCTGGCGCAACACGGAATTACTGTCCGTGAAGGGCCCGTCTCACGCTGGGGTGCGCGTGGCAGAGCGACCTCGGTTTATTTTCTCGACCCCGACGGGAATGAAGTGGAAATTCGTTGCTATTAGACTCGCCGGCTTGTGCTGAATTGGGGGCGCCGGCTGCGGCTACGGGTTCTTGGTTTCCTCCAGCTTGATCTTTACGATCCGTCTTCCCTCCATATCGACAATCGTTAGCCGGTAACCGTTGTACTCAACTCTTTCCCCGGCGCGGGGGATGCGCTGAAGCTTTGCCAAAACAAAGCCCGCCAAGGTGTGATAATCCGGTGACTCCTCGAAGGGTAGATTGAAATCGGACTTCAGATCTTTTAGCAGAGCGGAGCCTTGAATGACCATGGAGCCGTCCGGGAGGCGCTCCACTGGGCCCCGCTCTTCCCGGTCGTATTCATCGCGAATTTCTCCGACGATCTCTTCCAGCAGATCTTCTAGGGTCGCTAGACCCTCCACTTCACCGAATTCGTTAACCACCAAAGCCATGGCGAGGCGGCGCCGCTGCAGTTGCTTGAGCAGCTCGCTGATGCGCAGCGAACTGGGAACAAAAAGCGCCGGGTGGAGATGATCGCGAATGTTAAAGTCGGTTTTTTCCTGCAAGGCCTTGAAGACGTCCTTGTTATAGAGGATGCCGATGATCCGGTCCAGTTCGCCCTCATACACTGGAATCCGAGAAAAGCCGCTCTCAACAAAGCTTTGCGCGACTTCCGCCAGGGAGGCGTGGACTTCGAGGGCATGGATTTCGGTACGCGGCACCATTACGGCTTTCACCGGCGTGTCGGCAAATTCGAAGACGCTGTGGATCAGTTCCTTCTCCATTTCGTTGAAGATTCCCTTGGCCGCCCCTTCCCGAATCAGAAACTTCACTTCATCGACTGAGATAAAGCTGGCTCCTTCGCCTTCTTTGCCACCGAAAATCCAGAGCACGGCATTGCTGGACGCCGTTAGAGCCTTCACCAAGGGCGAGCTAATCCGGGAAAGGAAATCAATGAGTGGTGCCGTGAGGCAGGCGATGCGCTCTGAAAAACGGAGCGCCAATGACTTCGGAACGAGTTCACCCAGGACTAACGACAAATAAGAAATGGGCAGCACGACCAAGAAAATAGCGATGAGTTCTGACCACCGAGCAATGATCAGGATCGACGAAGCCGCAATCTTTGGCTGCAAATATCCAATGGCTGCGGCACCGCCGATGGCCGAGGCCAAAGAGCTGACCACAGTCACGCCGATCTGTACAGTGGCTAAAAACCGATCTGGATCATTTTTCAGGCGAGCGACAGCGGCGGCCGATTTCACGCCTTTTTCCAAGAGAGCATCGATGCGGCTTTTGCGCGTGGCGATAATGGCAATTTCCGCTGCTGCGAAAAAGCCGTTTGCTAGAATCAAAGCGAATATTAGGCCTGGCTCAAGCCAAATAAATTGACGAATCATGAATTACGTCTCCTATTTCTCTCCGATTCTCAAACCGGGGAAAGCGGCGGCGATTTTTTGCTGCTTTAACAAAGGGTTTCGAAGTGGGCGGGCCGAGTCGTGAAACTCTGACTGGGCATCACTCGGATTTTAGCTCTCCGCCTACAAAAGGCAAGGCCCGTCCGTTGCTCCAGCCACCGGTAGTAACGACCACCGCACAAGAAACACGTGCTGTAGAAACGATGCGCAAGTGCCCAGGTGCAGACCTCCCGACAATCTTCGTTTAGGGCTTACGATTGTTGAGTCTTTGCAGTAGGATGGCGCGGTGGAAAACCGAGGGGGAGAGAAACGCAGCGAACCATCCACCTTGCAGGGGACCATCAGTCGAATCACCTATCAGCACCCCGACACGCACTATACGGTTGCGCGCATAGAGATCGACGGCGCCTCCACTGTGACGGTCGTGGGTGTGATATTTCCGGTATCTGAAGGCGAAGAAATCAAGGTGACTGGGGTCTGGAAGACCCACCCGCGCTACGGACTGCAATTCCAGGTCGACCATTGGGATAAGATCGATCCGGCGACCATCGAAGGAATCGAAAAATATTTAGGCTCCGGTTTGATCAAAGGCATCGGTCCTACTTACGCTAAGCGGCTGGTGTCCGCCTTCGGCCTCGAGACCTTGAGGGTTTTATCTGAGGAGCCGCTGCGCATTTTGGAGGTCGACGGCATCGGCGAGGTTCGCGCCCGTCGCATCATGCAAGCCTGGCAGGAACAGCGGGGCATGCAGGATGTGATGGTGTTTCTCCAAGGACATGGAGTAGGCGCGTCGATGGCGCTTAGAATCTATCGTGTGTTCGGTTCCAAGACGATAGACCACATCAGAGAAAACCCCTACGTTTTAGCGCAGGAAGTGCACGGCATTGGTTTTCTACTGGCGGATCGCATAGCGAACAGCATCGGCATCAGCGGCGATTTCCCCCTCAGAGTTTACGCCGGCGTTCTCCATGTGCTTAGGGAGTTTGCCGAGCAGGGTCATTGCTTTGTGCCTTTGGTTACCTTGAAGCGTAACGCGGCGGCGATTCTAGGTGTAGAAGAAGATCCTGTGGAAGCCGCAGTCGAAAAGCTGGCGGCGGCAGGCAAGTTGGTTCTCCAAGAAGCCGGCGATGGCGAAGTGAGACAGGTCTTTCTCGAAGAGCTCTATCACGCTGAACGGCGGGTAGCCGCTGCCTTGCGCAACCTGCTCTCGACGCCTTCTTCTCTGCAAGGAGAGAAAATCTCCGGTCCATGGAATAATTCAGGCGGGATGTCACGCGGCGTTATTGACCTGGCGAGCCCGGAGTTGTTCGGACCTTCCACGGTCACCTTAGATGAAGATCAAGTTCATGCGACGCAGCAGGCCTTGCGTGAAAAGGTCTTGGTTATTACCGGCGGCCCTGGAACGGGCAAGACGACTCTACTGACGGCGCTCCTGACTATTCTCCGACGGGCCAAAGTATCCTTCGTCTTGGCGGCGCCCACGGGGCGCGCGGCAAAGCGGATGACCGAGAGCGCTGGCGAAGAAGCGATGACGATCCACCGGCTACTGGAATACAATCCTCGTGAAGGCGGCTTTCAGAGAAGCCAAGACAATCCGCTGCAAGTCGATTTCGTGATCGTGGACGAAGCGTCCATGGTAGACCTGGTGCTTATGGATCACTTGTTGCGGGCGGTGAACCCACACAGTCATTTGATACTGGTCGGGGACGTGGATCAACTCCCATCGGTGGGTCCGGGTAGTGTGCTCCGGGATCTGATCGATTCCGGGATTATTCCCACAGTGGTACTGCGTCGTATTTTTAGGCAGGACCGCCAAAGCTTGATCGTGGTCAACGCCCATCGAATTCTTCAGGGCCATACCTTGGTTCTGGGGGAACAGAACGAAAAACGGGATTTTGTTTTCATGGCACGAGAATCAGAGGAAGAAATTCTCCTAGCGGTCAAAGAGCTTTTGCGAAAGCACATACCGCATTCGCTGCAACTGGAATCGCAGGAAGTCTCGCAAGCCACTCAAGTCCTGACACCGATGCACCGCGGCCTGCTGGGTACGATCAACCTCAACCGTGAGATGCAAAGCCTGCTCAACCCCGTCGGCGAAACTTTAGAACGAGGCGGATCACTCTTGCGTCTGGGCGACAAGGTGATGCAGCTGCGCAACAACTACGACAAAGGTGTCTTCAATGGCGACTTGGGGCGCATCGCCAGCATCGATCGGGAAGAGGGGAATATTAAGGTCGACTTTTACGACAAGCTGGTGGAATACGAATCCGACGAGCTGGACGAGATCAACCTCGCCTATGCGACGTCGGTCCACAAGAGCCAGGGAAGCGAGTACCCGATTGTCGTTATTCCGCTCCACACCTCGCACTACCTGCTGCTTCACCGCAGCATTCTCTACACGGCGGTGACCCGAGGGAAGAAATTGGTTGTTCTGGTGGGCAGCAGAAAGGCGCTAGCAATGGCGATCCGTAATGTCCGCCTGGAGAGGAGAAATACCGGCTTGAAAGAGAAGTTGATAGAGATCTCGAAAACGGCGAGCCGATTATTCTAATTCTATTGGAATAGCCGGCCCAGTGCCTTATTCGTATGCGTAATCCCGAGTTTCTTTAAGCAAGCCCAGAGGGTGGCCTGATTGCTGCTGATGACCGGCTTGCCGAGATCGCGCTCCAAGTCGTTGATTGCTTCGATCATGCGCGTGTTCGTACAGCTGAGGAAATAGCCATCGGCGTCGGGTCGAGTATTCTCCTTAACAACCTGGATCCATTGTTCCGGCGTGACGGCGCTGTAGCCGTCGCTTTCAAGCCCGAGTCCCAACTCGTGGAGCACCGTAAATCCGGTTTCGGCGAGGTACTGGACCTCGTGCTCGTTGGTTTGTTTCACATAGGGACTGATGAGCACGAGTTTCTTGATGCCGAAGTGCGTAAATGCTTCCCGGATAGCCTGGGCCGTCGTGATCGTCGGGCAGCCACTGGCGCTTTGAATCGTTTCCACCAAAGCGGCTTCGTGGCCGAGCCCATTTTCCATAGAATTGGCGGTACAGTGAAAAACAATCAAATCAGGCTTGGTGTCGGATAATGCCTCTGCCGCTTCGGTGAGAGATTTTTTCAGCTCGCTCGGCGGCTTGCGCCACTGGCCGGTCATGCGTAGCCGGGTAATGTAAATGCCCGTGCCCGGCGGCGCGTATTGATTGAATTGCGGCTCGGTCAGCCGATTGCCGGAAGGAATGATCAAACCAATGCGTGCTTGGGTGTTCATAGTCCCGGTGCTCCGAGGTTGTAAAACCGGCGGGCATTGCGGTGCAGGAAGGCGGCTTTGTCCGCAGCGGTCAAGTCTTCATTCTCCAACATTTCGTTGATTTCGTGTTTACAGAACTCGTTGTTGACTTCGTGCGGGAAATCGCTGGAATAAACAAAGGGCTTATTGCCCACTCTCTTGACGGCATGGGCGATGTCGGATTCGTCTCCTTCGCACCCGACGAAGATGCGCCCTCCGTCGATATGGCGGGCGATGTAGTCGCTGACTTTCTCTTTAGGACGAAGTTCCAGGAAACGCTTGCGCGGATCGTGCTGAATGTGGGTTTCCCAGGAGCGATCGAAGCGTTCCAGGCAGACGAGCAACCAAGCCACGCCGCCTTCCATGAAGCCAAACTTGACATTGGGAAACTTATCGAAAATTCCGTTAAAAACCACGCCGCCAAAAGAAATCATCTGGCCGAAGGGATGGCCGAGGGCATGAACCGGAGCATAAGGAGTGATGTCATCAAGCCCTAAATTCTCGTGGGCGCCGCCATGGATGCCGATAGCGCACCCCAATTCGTTTGCTGCTTGATAAATCGGCCAGTAGCGCTTATCACCCAATTGGGCCTGAATGCCCGTTGAAGGCAACATGGCGCCGCACATGCCCAGTTCCTTTACTGCTCTTTTTAGTTCTTCCACCGCAGCTTCCGGTTCCTGCAGGGGAACCAAAGCCATGCCTTTGAAACGCGGGCTTCGTTTCATGTAAGTGTCGTGCAGCCAATCGTTGTAGGCCCGGGCAACGTCGATGGCCCAATCGCGGCTCACGATCTTGCCGAAAGCGAGGCCGAGAGTAGTGTAAAGAACCGAGGTCTCGATCCCTACATCTTCTAAAAAGTCTATCCAGCCGTCGGGGCCGACCTTATTGAAAGCCCCCGGCGGAAAGTCATGGAGATTCGACGAGTGGAGATGATCGAGCGGTGGGAATGGATTGAAAAAAGGATGGGTATCGTATTTTTCCCGGTATACCGCGGGCATGAACTGAACAATCGCTTTGGTATCTTCAATCACATGTCCGTCACCATCGATGATTGTGTGGCCATTGAATGGCATAGGGCAATCCTCCTACTATTCGCTAGTTCATATGTCACCAAGCCGAGCCGGCTTGTCAAGACCCGGGCTGCTGCACTCTCAAGTTCCGGCTCTAACGCGAAACTTGGAACTCAAAACTGGATTCGTCACGACCCATTACTACCGAACCATTTCGTGTAGAGTCGATCATAAGTGCCATTCTCCTTGATTTTGAGCAGCGCTTCGTTAACCGGCTTGCGGTAGGGACTGTCGGGAGGAAAAACGATGCCGTAGTTTTCCTTGCGAAAAATGGCGCCGACGACGTGGACTTTCCCCTTACCGTCGCGCGAAGCGTAGTAGAGGAGTACCGGCGCGTCATAAACCACCGCGTCTGCTTTGCCCTCATCCAGTGCGCGATAGGCCTCTTCGATGTTGGCATACTCCATGACTTCAATATGCTGGCGCTGAAGATAGTCGGCGGAGGTGCTGCCCTTCACGCTGGCTACGCGCTTGCCGGGAAGATCCGCTGCCCCGTTAATGTCGCCGCGCAGCTGCTGCACGGTAAGAGACGACGTCACCGCCGCCGTGAAGTAAGCGATAAAAACAACGCTGGCGAACATCCAAATCACCGCCGTGATCCTCGCCAGAGCGGTGCGGGGCATCTGGTCAGCTTGAGTGGCCAGGGTCGAAGCAGCCCACCAGCAGGCCTCGAGGATTCCGGGAAAATACGACCGATGAGTCAACAGGCCGGTCGCATTCCGTCTTTCAAAGAACCAGACGAGATGAGCTGGAATGAGGATGATCAGCAGCACGACCCCGATGATCGGCAACACCGAGGATGAAAATATCCCCGCAACAATAGCTGCAACCAGCCCGCTCCTCGATCCCTGCGCCGGGGTCAAGATTTGCAATCCGGCGTCAAACATCGGTTGCGAAAAATCGAAATCAATTTCTCTCTCCGCCGTAATTGAAACGGCAGCGATCCCGAGGTGCGCATCCTTCGACTTCACGGCTTGAAGCAGATCTTTCACCGAGGCTTTAACCACAAAGTCAGAATTCACATTGAGCTGTCTGGAAAGCTCATGCCAGAGTTCGACGCTGAATCCGGTCAGAGCGCCGGCGTCCTCGTAAACAAACGGTTTGACCAGCCGGGTGGCGATCCGCAGCTTTTCTTGCTTCGCCTGCGCGAAGACGGAATTGGCGGCGAGCAAGATCAAAAGCACCGTTGCGAATCGTTTCATGATTGTGACCCCTATTTGGATAAGGTTATTCGCTGGAAAAAGCAGCAGCGAGCTTGCTCGGAGGGTTACCAACGACTAGTTTTCTCGTCAAGTTTGGCTACTGAACTGTCGCAGTTAGCACGAGGTTGGTTTCGCTCGAGCTGACGCGATCGCGGTAGCCGAGGATCTGGCGCGTTATTTCGTGCATCTGGGTTGTCGAGCCGCCGAGGGAAACCGGTTGCCCGCTCGGTACGATGAGTTCCGTCGTCGCTTCGGTGAAATCGATGGCGCCGGATCTCTCAGCGGAAAAGTAACTGATCCTCGGAGTCAGGCGGACTCTAATCTGGTTGTCGGGGAGCAGGCTGGCGGTGACCCGCAGCGATGTACCGACATCGGTGAACACGATTTGGCTCTGGATATAACCGCTGCCGGCGGCGTAGTTGTAGTAATACGCAACCTGATTGTAAGGCACTTGGGTTGCCACCGACAAAATCGACTCGCCACCGTCCTGCACCAGGGTAAAGATGCCAGTAGAGCGCTGCACGGTCGTCTGTCTGTCACCGGCGGTAACACGGCCGGAAGGCTGAACGCTGCCTCTGCGGATGATCACACTCCCTGATCCTTGCACTGCCTCCTGGCTGTGAGTGCCGGACTGCTGGGACTCGACCAGCACTTTTATTTGCCGGCGGCTTTGCGCGTTACCGATGGGCGGCATGCCTAGCATCAGGCACATCAGAGCGGCCGTGAACCGGACACCAAGAGACGATTTCATTTCTGGCATAGGCTCCCCGTTCAAACTCAGCGACCACCAGGCAGAAAAGAGAAGTCCACCAGTTTCATCGGATCGAAATCCGCCGGGATGGGCCGCTCTTGGCGCAGGATATCCAGGTAACCGCGGGCGACTTTGGGATTTAGCCGCCCGTCTTTATTCAAAAGCCTGATCAACGTTGCGTAGGTATTTTCCGCTTCATTCTGGTTCACCTTGAATTTCTCGACGATCATCTTGGTGCTCTCGGCGCGATTGGCGCGCAACCAGGCAAGGGAGTCGAATACCGCAGCGACCGTGCGGCGCACCGACTCCCGGTTGTTTTTAATTTCAGCCTGCGATGTCACCAAGCCGACGTAGGGAATGTCCGCCAAATCGCCCAGTTGCATGAATTTTTTGTAGCCCAGGGAGACCGCCTTATCGTCGAAAGGCGGCGTCAAAACCGTGCCGACGACGCGGTTGGTGGTGAGCGCGAGGAAACTGTCCGAGGTGCCGCCGGTGCTGATAGTGCCGACGTCTTTCTCGCTGATTTCAAATTTTTTCAAGAACGCTTGGAAGAAATAGTACGGCGAAGTGCGAATGCCCGAGAGCGCGATGGTTTTGCCGATTAAATCTTGCGGCTTGTTGATCTCCTTCTGCGTGACTAAAACCCATGGCGAAGTGTCGCAAAAGCTGATGAGAATGACCAACGGCAAGCCGGCCACCGCCGCGGAGATGCCGTTGGAAACCGATGTCAGATAATTAATGTTGCCGTTGATCACGGCCTGGGCCTGGATCGGCGTCCGCATCTGGATGTACTCGGATTCCAGTCCGTACTTTTTCAAGAAGCCTTTTTCCTGGGCGACGTAGTAGGGCATGTAAGAGAAGGCCAGGGAGGGAAAGCCGATACGAATTTTCTGCAGGCTCTCGGCTGCGGAGGTAATGGCGGGAATCGATAGAAAGAGATTCAGAGCGAGAGCAGTGATTAGAAATGAGGGCGATCTCGATGTTTGTTGTGCTCGCGACGCAAAAGTTTTTTCACCCTCACCCTTCCCTCTCCCGTCGAGGGAGAGGGTAAAATAGCTGGCAGGGCGAGAAGAAGGAAGCAGACCCAGATAAATTGTTCGCCATTTGTTCTTCTGAGCACCACCACACTTCATGATCACGCTCCCTAACCGTTTGCAGCTTGAGCTTGGCCGTTGCTCCAACTCTGGCGCGCAATTCTGAGGGCGTTAGGACGCGGCAGATTCTTTAACTGAAAAAACTCAATGGCGTTGCGGTTCAACAGCTTCTCCTTTTGCGCAAAGGAGAGATCCTTCCCATCGATGATGTCTTTAACGGAGTAGGGGAAGTGGCAATCCCAGTGGCAGTAGTCCGAAGCATAGAGGACCGTATCCTCACCGTTGGCCGCGAAGACGCGATCGAGGCCGGTCTCTTCGGATTCGCAGGTCAGGACCACCTGTTCGCTCTTGATGATCTCACTCGGCCGCCGCTTCAATTCCGGCATCTGCGGGGCGAGCTTCTCGATGTGCTCATCGAAGCGTTCCGACCAGAAAGGGAGCCAGCCGGCGCCCCCTTCCATGAAGCCGACCCTCAGTTGCGGATAGCGATCGAATACCCCTTCGCCGATCATGTGCATCATGGCGATCATCAGTTCGAAGGGAAAGGCCGTCATGTGAACGTAAACATACTTAAAGAAGCGTTCGCTGCCCGCGCCCATGACGCCGGAGACCCCGGGAACACCGTCGTGGCCGGTTTGAGGATGAACGCTTAGTGTCATGCCGAGAGATTGCGCGCAATCGTAGATCGGGTTGAACATAGCGTCGCCCATGTTGCGGCCATAGACGTTGGTTGGAAGCATCGCCGTCACCGCGCCGGCCTTGGCGAGATATTCGAGTTCTTTGACGGCTGCTTGGGGCTCTTGGCAGGGAATCAAGCCAACGGCGAGGAGGCGTTTGGGATCGGCGGAACAGTACTCCAGCAGCCATTCATTCACCGCGCGGCACAGCACGGTGGCCAGTTCGCCGCTCATCAAGCCGTTGACCGTGAGAGCAATCTGAGTGCCGAAGAGAATTGCCACGTCGATGCCTTCTTGATCCATATCCGTGAGCCGTGCCACAGGGTCTACCATGCCGGGGCGATAGCCTCGCGCCTTTTCAGTCATGGGTCCGCTTACACCCGGCCCCGGCCCTTGGGAGGCCGACCAAAGGCGTCCTTCCAGCAGGATGCGCGAATTACCCTCGTTGTCCTTCAAACGCACCGGCGCTTGCGAGCGCCACTTTTCGGGCATCCGGCTTGTCAGATCGACATTGCCTTCATACACGTGGCCGTCGGCATCGATGACGAGTACGCTATCGAAATTTTCCATCAGCGGGTCCTCCTATGCAGTCTTTGCATTTCGGTCGGAGTATAGGCTATCGCCAAAGCTAGTTTCAACCGGAGTTTCGATAAAATTGTCTGCGGCGCGAAGAGGGGGGAGACGGAGCCCTTTTTCCCGACGGCTTATGGATAAGTTCACGTAATTGACGTTCTATAAGACCACTATGCACCGCTGTTGCCGTTGACCCTCTTACGCTGATCCTATATTCAAGCTAGAGAGATGCAGGTTGCTCTAAAAGATTGTCTCGATGGAAGAATGCTAATGCGGGCTGAGGCATTGGCGCTGGCGGCTGCTGAAGGCGATGAGTATGAATCCTTGTTGGCGGCTGCATCCGTATTGCGAGACCGTTCCAAGGGAAAAGTCGTCACCTTTTCGCCGAAGATTTTTGTCCCGCTCACGAACCTTTGCCGCGACTTTTGCGGCTACTGTACTTTCCGCAAGGCGCCGGATGAGCCCGGCGCGAAAACCATGACCATCGACGAAGTGCTTCGAGTGGTAGGTCAGGGAAAGGCTCTGGGTTGCACGGAGGTGCTTTTCAGCCTCGGCGATAAGCCGGAGGCGATCTATCCGGAGATGAAAGATTTCCTGGCCAAAGAGGGGTACCAGCGCACTTTGAGTTATCTTTACGAAGCTTGCCGGGCCGTGTTGGAAGAAACCGAGCTTTTGCCTCATTCCAACCCCGGTGTGATGGGCAAGGCTGATCTCCAGCGCCTGAAAGAGGTCAACGTCAGCATGGGGTTGATGCTGGAAAACATCAGCGACCGGCTCATGTTGGCGGGCGGGCCGCACTTCAATGCACCGGACAAAAAGCCCGCGGTTCGACTTCGTACCATGGAAGAAGCCGGCAAGCTCCGTATTCCCTTTACGACAGGGATTCTCATCGGCATCGGTGAAACATGGGAGGAAAGAATCGACTCTTTGTTTGCGATTCGCGAACTGCACCAACGCTATGGTCACATCCAGGAAGTCATCGTGCAGAACTTTCGCGCCAAGCCGGACATTCCCATGCGTGATCATCCTAATGCCAGTTACGATGACATGCTAAAAACCATTGCGCTGGCGCGGCTAATCTTCGGCGGAAATATGAATATTCAGGCGCCGCCGAACCTGACGCCTGAGAAATATGAACTTTATCTTAATGCGGGAATCAACGACTGGGGCGGGGTTTCTCCACTGACGCCCGATTTCATCAACCCAGAGGCGCCGTGGCCGGCATTGCAAACGTTAAAGCAAAAAAGCGCCGAAGCGGGTTTCGATCTCAAGGCGCGTTTGCCGATTTATCCTGAGTTCATCGCGCAAGCTGAAAAATTTCTTCCTCCATCGCTGTTCTCCTACGTGGAGCGGTTAGTTGACGCTGGCGGTTTAGTTAAGGGCGGCGGACCGCTAGGTAGCATGCCATCGATCCACTGTTCCGATTCTTCGGCGATATAAGAATCATCTCCATGATAGTCATTCTCACCGGCGGCACGGGCGGTGCCAAGCTCATTGAAGGCCTCAGCCACGAAATTGATCCCGCTCAGTTAACCATCATTTGTAACACTGCGGACGATTTCGTCCTGTACGGCCTCAATATTTCCCCCGACCTCGATACGATTATGTACACGCTCGCGGGTTTGAGTGACCCCGCACAAGGATGGGGAATCCAAGGAGACACTTTCACGGTCTTGCAGCAGTTGGAAAAACTTGGGGGCGAAACCTGGTTCAGGCTCGGCGATAAAGATATCGCCACACACATCACGCGGACGCGCCTGTTGCGCGCCGGTCTCAAACTCTCCGATGTTACTGACAGATTGCGGGAACACCTCCATATCAAAGCCAGAATTTTTCCTATGTCCAACGATGGCATCGAGACCAGAGTTGAGACTTCAGAAGGCGTAATTTCCTTTCAGGAATATTTCGTCAAACGGCACTGGCAACCGGAGGTTAAGAGTGTTTTATATGCCGGCGTCGAAAAGAGCCGCCCCGCGCCCGGCGTGGTCGAAGCGATTGGCAGCGCCGCAGGAATTATTCTCTGTCCGAGCAATCCCGTCACCAGTGTCGGCCCGATTTTGGCTGTTCCCGGTATTAGAGCGGCGCTCAACCAAGTAACTGCTCCGGTCGTCGGGGTAAGCCCCATGATCGGCGAGTCAGCGATTAGCGGGCCCGCGCACAGGCTCATGGCGGCACAGGGTTTGGAGCCGTCGGCGCTTGGCGCGGCCAAAAATTATGCGGATTTCCTCGATCAGTTTGTGATCGATAGTGAAGACGAAGCCTTGACGAGCAAACTCGAAACATTGGGAATTGGGGTCGTAGCGACCTCGATTCGCATGAAGTCCCTTGCCGATAAGCAGGGGCTGGCTCGCCAGGTCTTGGCCTTGGTCGATAAATAGTGCTAGAAAAATCTTTCCGACCAAACCATGAAAGTGTCTGCTCTCATCCCGGTAAAAGGTTTCAGCAATGCCAAGCAGCGGCTGAGCCCGCTGTTGGATGGCGCCGGCCGGGAACTGTTCGCCGAAGTCATGTTCCGGGATGTCCTGAAACAAGTACTAAAGGCCCAAGGTCTCGCGGAAACCTTTGTGGTGACGGGGGACGACAAGGTGGCCGAGATCGCTACGAGTCTCGGCGCCCAAGTGATTCGTGAAGAAGCGGAAAAGGGCGAGACAGACGCCGTTGATTTCGCGCGCCTTGAGCTGAAACAGTTAGGGCGTGAGGCGATTCTTATTGTTCCTGGCGATTTGCCGCTGGTTCGGAGCGCCGACATCGAAGAAGTCCTGGCGCAAATTCCTAATGCGGCTGCATTCCCGTTTGCTCTGCTGGTTCCGTCCCACGACCGCATGGGGACTAATGCATTGCTCTTGGCTCCCCCGGATATCATCAAACTTCGCTTTGGATACGACAGCTTTAGCTACCATATGAGCCAAGTCTCAGCTCAGGGACTGCCTATGCGATTCGTTGAAAATGAGCGCATTGCGCTGGATATCGATGAACCGAAGGATCTTGAGCGCTTCTTATCTTTTGGTTTTGAAGACGGTGAGTCGACGCGCACAGCGCGCGCGATGTTGGCGGATCAGGTCGCAGAAAAATCCCGCTGCATCGGAGTTTTATGAAGCGGCTGGAGTTGATCGGTCTTGAGGGGATCGGGGAAGTTCGTGGAGGCGATTCCGTCGGCGCTTTGATCTGCGATGCTTGTTCGCGACAAAACTTCGGCCTGCTGGATGATGATGTCCTGGTTGTCGCCCAGAAGATTGTTTCCAAAGCCGAGGGACGAACAATTTGCTTGGACGACGTTCAACCTTCCGCGCGTGCCATCGAATTGGCCGAACAGCTCGACAAAGAGCCAGCGCTGGTTGAAGTTATCTTACGCGAAAGCCGCGAAATCGTCAGAATGGGCGGGCGGGCGCTGATCGTAGAGACCCATCACGGATTTATCTGCGCCAACGCCGGAGTGGATCAGTCCAACGTGGGACTAAGGCAAGTAGCCCTGCTGCCCAAGGACCCAGACGGCTCTGCGCGAGCGATTCGGAACGAAATTCAACGGCGGACTGGGAAGGAACCTGCTGTCATTATCAGCGATAGTTTCGGCCGTCCGTGGCGAGTCGGCACCGTCGATGTCGCCGTGGGAGTGTCTGGATTGAAATCCATCAAGGACGAAAGAGGGATGAGTGACCGTTACGGCTACCAACTCAAGGCCGCCGTTGCCGCCGTTGCCGACGAAATTGCCGCCGCGGCGGAATTAGTCATGGGAAAGCGAGATGGCGTTCCCGTAGTTATTGTTCGGGGCTGTGAGATCGACAAGGAGAATGGATCGGTGAGGGAGCTTCTCCGCCCTGAGGCAGAAGATCTCTTTCGCCATTTCTAGAAGTCATATGGAGAATTCCTTTACCGTAGCGATTGTGGGCGGAACAGGGAACCTGGGCGGCGCATTGGCGCTGCGTCTCGGCGCGCCAGGTGTAAAGATTATCATCGGATCGCGCGACACGGAGAAGGCCAAAAAAGCCGTTGAAACTCTCAAACCAAGTTTGCGCGCCGGAGAGATCGAAGGAACAACAAATCAGGCGGCGGTCAAAGGCGCTGACTTTGTCGTCATCGCAGTGCCTTACGAAGGACACGCCCAGATGGTCACGGATCTCAGAGGGCAACTTACAGGGAAGATTGTTATCGATACCGTCGTTCCTCTCAACAAGGGGAAGCCCTTTGTGCCACCGGCGGGCTCAGCCTTGCAGGAAGCGCAGCAAATCCTCGCCGGAGAGGCTCCGGTCATCGGTGCGCTCCATAATATTTCAGCCGTCGACTTGGGCGACGTAGACGCTCCGCTCGGGGATGCGCTGGTTTGCGGTGACAACGCGGAAGCAAAACAAAAAGTAATGGAAATCATTCAGCGTATCGGTGCGCGGGCTTTCGATGGAGGACCGGCCGGCAACGCTTACGTCATCGAAGGACTCACGGGTGTAATCATTTATCTCAACCGTAAGTACAAATCCAAACACGGCAGTATAAGAATTACCGGAATCGGCGACTAAGTAGCGGCAGGTCAAAGGGCAATTCTTCAGCCGCATACCTCTGAAGCACTAGATTCTGCCTTCCGGTGTCAGTTAACTTGCTGTCTTTTCAGGCGTTCTTCACAAATTTTCTTTTCAACACCATTCGTTAACTTTTCGACTTCGCGAGCGTCTAAACGATTGTCGGGTACCTCGAAACCCGTCCCGAGGCGGGTTCGGTGACTACGGAACTTTAAATGAACCAGGCTGCTCAACAAGACCTTCGGGATGAGGAGATTGTGGCGCTGTGTCAGCAGGGACGTAGCGAAGTCTTTGAGGTTCTCGTGCGGAAGTATATGGAGAAGGCATTTCGGATCGCTTTCGATTTCACCCATGACACTGAAGAAGCCAAGGATCTCTCTCAAGAGGCCTTTCTGCGTGCCTTCTCGCGGATCAAACAGTTTGACGGCAGATCTAGTTTTTATACCTGGTTCTACCGGCTGGTGGTAAACATCTGCCTCGACCATACTCGCCGCAAGGGACGGGTAATTTGGGAGAGGCTTGAAAAGGAAACGGAGGGCGGCACTGAGACTGTCGAGCTGGCCGATAACTCTTCGTTGCCGGACGAGGAGGCGATTGCCGGAGAAGCTAAACGTAAAGCTGATCTCACTCTGGAGGCGATGCCCAACAAACAACGGACGGCGTTTTTATTGCGCAATCATCAGGGGCTATCGATTCCGGACATTGCCAAGGTGATGAAAACCACGGAAGGAACAGTGCGGGTCTACCTCCATCGCGCCGTGGCGGCACTGAGACAGAGTCTGGTGGAATTCGTTTAGGGAGAATGGTTATGAAGGAACATATCGACACATTGCGAACCGCCTGCAAGGACTTTGAAGAAGATCTGGTGCTTTATTACTACGGCGATGATTCCGAGGCCGAACGCGGCCGGGTAGAAGGCCATTTGCAGAGTTGTTTGTCTTGTCATGAATTTCTCGACGACCTGCGGAAGTTGCTCCCCCAGATGGCGAAGCCCAAGGAACTGCCGCCAATGTTTTGGGACAATTACTACAATGAGATGGTGGAGAAGTTGGCCGTTCACCAGGAACGTCATGCTTGGTGGAAGAGCTTGTTTGCGCCGATGCGGGCGTGGATGCTGCCGGCTTTTGGTACCGCCGCGGTCGCCGCTCTGGCTGTCGGTCTGGTGATTAGTAGAGGCCATTGGCATTATCCGTTCAGCCAAACTCAAGAACGGATTCCTCAGGAGATCCTGGCGGATACAAACCAGTTGGAGTTTTTTAAGTCGATGGACATGTTGGAAACTCTAAGCTCCCTCGAAGCTCTGGACGGAACCAAGGTACAACCAGGAAACAACCACCACGGTTAACGAGATGAGAGTCGGAAATCGGGTCATGAGCTCACACAGTCCAATGGAAGAGTAACAGGGCGACCGGAATGTTGAAACGCAGAATAGGATTGTTTGGTGTTTGCTTAGTCTTGCTGCTGCCCGCGTATGGCTGGACAAGGGATGGCGGCGACCAGTGGCGCCGTCTCAGTCCCAAAGAGAAAGAGAATATTCAGCGCAACTATCAACGCTGGCAAAATCTCCCGCCTAAGGACAAAGAACACCTCCGTGAAGAGTGGGACCGCTATCAGAATCTGCCGCCGGATCAACGTGATAATCTGCGGCGGCGCTACGATGAGCTGCGCAAGCAGCGGCCTGGCGATAAACGGTAGGATTCTGTCCGCTCTTTTCGTCCATTCTTTTTCGTCTTCCAAAGTTTAATCCG
>Ga0209874_1000028_pt1 | contig 34122 bp, 35 predicted proteins | sample GWRWN1_20_30_FD_187216 | JGI IMG/M metagenome (GOLD analysis project Ga0209874, IMG submission 187216) | Riverbed sediment microbial communities from areas with no vegetation in Columbia River, Washington, USA - GW-RW N1_20_30 (SPAdes)... | ecosystem: Environmental > Aquatic > Freshwater > River... | reverse complement strand
GGATCGGACAGCTGGTGCCGCATGAGCTGGAGCCGCATGCTCGTGGCCACGATCTTCTGGATGGGATCGTCGTGGATGTCCCCGGCGATCCGCTTGCGCTCGTCCTCCTCGGCGTGGACGAGGCGGGCCAGCAGCCTGCGTCGCTGTTCGTCCACGCTCTGGACCCTCCGAAGGCTCTTCGTGAGCTCCTTTGTCCGCTCGGCGACCTTGACCTCGAGGTCGAGGTTCTTCGACAGGAGCTGCATCTGCAAAGCCCGGTTCTCCTCCAGCTTGCGCTCGAGCTCGTCGAACAACCAGGCGTTCTGCAGGGTCAGGGCCGCATGGGTGGCGAACTGCTCCACGAGCACGACCACCCACCGCTTGATCTGACCCCGCGGGCTCGGATGCTCGACCGCGACGACCCCCAGCCGGAATCCTCGGTCCACGAGCAGGGGTACGACGAGGACGTTCCTCGCTCCCGGGAGCAGGGCGGCGAGGCGCGGATCCGACTCGGGGTCGAGCTTGGACGCGAGCTGCGCCCGCCGTTCGTTCCAGGCCCGCTCTGTGATCAAGTCGCGCCCCGGCGGCAGATCCGGCGGGTCGCCCGGCCCCCGGTAGGCCATCAGCGACAGGTCGCCTTCCGGGGAGGCGAGCACGACCCCGCGACCGAAGCCGAAGACGCGACAGAGCGCGTCGAGCATGATCTCGGGGATCTCGGCGGCCGACGCACGGGCGTCCAGGTCCCGCAGGACGGCCGAGAGCTCCTCGAGGTCGACCTTCTGGGCTCGAAGCTCGCGGTCGCTCGCCGCCGCGCAGGTCGCCGTGACGAGCGCCGCCGCCCACAGGGGGACCAGCTCCAGCGCCGCGGTCTTCAGGTCCACGCCGCCGGCGAGGGACGTCGACGCGAAGGACTGGACCGGAGGGAGGTCCGCGGCCTGGGCGTACAGGACCACCAGATACAGGAGGGAATCCCACACGGCGATCTTCAGGCCCGTGCGATAGGACGCGAGCAGGGTGACGGCGACGACGTGGACGAGGAGCAGGAATCGGAGCGGGCTGAGGGTTCCGCCGGTCGCGTAGGTCGCCCAGGAGAGATAGACGCCGTCGACCAACAGGCTGAGCGCGATGACCCACCGCGCGCGGTTGCGGGGTTGTCGCCTGACGATCCACGGCGTCAGCAGCGCGAGCAGGAGGTACGCCGCGGACACGATGGTCAATTCTGCCGGCGACACCTCCACGGTCTCCCTCGAGAGGAGGCCGAAGACGAGGACCAGCGCGACGAGCCCGCAACGCACGGCTCCCAGGGAGCCCATCCGCTCGGCGAGGGAGACGAGCTCGCTCGCTCGAGGGCGCGCGTTCGTCCGCGCGGTTCCCACGGCGTCACGCAAATTCGAGGACGTCGGGGCCGACCGGTGCGAGCGCGAGCCTGGGATCGCGGCGGTCGAGACGGTCCTGCACGAGCAGGAAGGCCCCCACGATGAGCAGTAGCGCCAAGGGGAAGGCGAATCCCTTCACGACGTCCTCGAGGCTGACGACGGTCCGCTCTGCGGGAGGCGAGGGGCCGATCCGAACGTCGGAGCTCGGGCTCGGATCCAGGCCCGAGATGAACGTGCCGCCGACCAGAGCCTGTACCGGGATGGGGCGCTCGACGGAGCTGCCGGTGCCCGGATCCGAGCTTCCGTTGCCGGAGTCACCCGGCGGAGCGCCGGGGCCGGTTCGAGGACCGGGACCGGGGCCGGTACCGGAGTCACCGGTGGTCGGTTGGTTCACGTCGATGGATGGATTGGGCACCTGAGGCGGCACTGGCACCTCGTCGACGATCGGGCCGACCGTGCCCTTCACCTTGTCGACCACGCCTCCGACCGTCCCGGTGACCGGATCGGTGACCTCGTTGACCGGTTCGGTGACCGGCTCGGTGACCGGCGCGGTGACCTGGTCGACGGTCTGGGTGACGCAGGCGAGGTCCGTCGGCGGGCACGCGGCTCGAGCGGGAACCGCCGCGATCACGAAGGGGGCCCCGATCGCCATGAGGAGCAGGGCCCGCAAGGACGTGCCGAACCTACGCTCCCGAGCCTTCGAACCCGCATCAGCAGATCTCATCCGCCCACCGTCCGTCCATCCGTCTGCGCACGCACGTCCGCGTGGCTGATCCAGCCTGTTGACCTATCGGCACAACTCCTCCAGGGGTTGACCGGTGTCCGCGACGGGCGCCGGCCCGGGTGGGCCCAGCAGGAACCCCTGGACGAACCGGATCCCGGTTAGCCGGAGCGCCTCGAGCTGGAGCTCCGTCTCGACGCCCTCGGCGACGACGGTCGCCCCGACCTGGTTCGCGAAGGACACGAGGGCGACCGCCAGCGCCTGGCGCACGGGATCCTTCTCGATCCGGCGCGTCAGGGTGATGTCCAGCTTGATCATGTCCGGATCGAGCCGGACGATATGGCGCAGGCTCGCGAAGCCGGCCCCCGCGTCGTCGATCGCCAGCCGCACGCCACGCTCACGCAGACCCGAGAGCGACTCCCGAAGCCCGTCGTAGTCGGCGACGGGAGCGTGCTCGGTCAACTCCACCACGATGCGGCTCGGGTCGGCGAGCTCGAGCAGGTCTCGCACGCGCTCGGACACCGCGGTCTCCGGAGACAGGTTCAGGGACAGGTATGTATCGGAGGGCAGGGCCTCGAGCTGATCGAGCGCGGCCTTCGCAAGGGCCAGCTCCAGATCCAGGAGCATGCCGACCGCCTCCGCCTCCGCGATCCACACGTTCGGTGGCCGCTCGGGAAGGCCGGAGAACCTCGCGAGCGCCTCCATCCCGACCACGTTGCCGCTCTCAAGATCGACGATCGGCTGGAAGACGATCGTGAACGCGCAATCCTCGATCGCTCGCTCCACGCGCTCGCGTTGGAGCTGCCGTGTCCGAGATACGTCGCGTCGCCCCTGGATGTGCTCGAGCAGGGCCGAGGCGACCGGCGCGGCCAGGCGCTCGGGGACGCTGCTCTTGCCCTCGACGGTCCGGTGGATCGCCGACAGGATGTCGTCGGTCGAGTCGCCCTTCACCACGTAGCCGATGGCGCCCGCTCGCAGCATCGTCATGACCGTCGAGACGTCCTCGTGAGCGGACAACGCGACCACCCTCGTGGGCGGGGACCGTCGAAGGATCTCGCGCGTGGCTCGAGGTCCGCCTCCCCCCGGCATGTGCACGTCCACGAGCGCGACGTCGGGAAGCTCCCTGCAGGCGAGCTCGATCGCGGTCTCGGCGTCGGCCGCCGCGCCGATCAGGTCGATCTCGGGCTCCGAGCCGAGGAGGGCCTCGAGCACCTCCCGGACGGTCTGCTCGTCATCCGCAACCATCACCTTGATGCGCTCTGCTGTAGCCAACTCGGGGCCTCCTCGCGTGGGGTGAATCCTCTGCATCCGGTATCGGCCGGCCCGCATCGGAGAACGTATGGCTGCGGGTGTCCATCCTCACCTGGTCCTCGAGACCTGCATAGCCTCGAAAGACCTGCGACCTTCGGCCCTCGCGCCGTTGCGTTCGCCGGGTGTGTACGACCATCGGTCCGCGCTCGATGCCGGGCCTGCATCGTTCGTCCTCGTTCCGACGCGGAGCGGGAGCCGACCCTGCAGCACCGAGCTCGGTTCGCCGATACTCGGAACAGGGTTGCGGCGAACTCGGCGCGCAGGCGAGCTGCACGCTCACCTCGACGAGCGTCTCGGCACGGACCGGAGGCCACGGTGGATCGGATCAGGGTGTTGATCGCGGACGACGAACAGGCCATCCGCGAGTCGTTGGCCAGCGTGATCGAATCCGACCCCTCGCTCGAGATCGTCGGGTCGGCGCAGGACGCGCAGGGCGCCATCGATCTCGCCGCATGGCGGCTCCCCGACGTGGCCCTGCTCGACGTTCGGATGCCCGGCGGCGGGCCGCGGGCGGCGGCCGAGATCGCCCGGCTGAGCCCCTCCACCAGGATGCTCGCGCTGTCCGCGGTCGAGGACCGTGAAAGCGTCCTGGCCATGATCCGGGCTGGCGCCCTCAGCTACGTGGGGAAGACCGCGTCGAACGAGGAGATCCTCAGCGCCATCCACGGCACGGCCGAGGGGGGGACGCGGCTCTCCCCGAGGGCGGTCAACGGCGTGTTCGAGGCCATCGCCGACACCGCCGCGGATGACGGGTCCTCCGACGACCACGGATCGTCCCTTAAGAAGGACCCGCTCGAGGAGATCGTGCGGATCATCGAGCGCCGGGCCGTCGAGCTCGCCTTCCAGCCGCTCGCCGACCTGCAGACGCTCCGCGTCGTCGCCGTCGAGGCCCTGCCCCGCTTCCGGACCCGGCCCATGCGTCCGCCGGAGACCTGGTTCGCCGAGGCCGCGAGGCACGGATCGCTCGTGGATCTGGAGCTCGTCGCCCTGACCGCGGCGATCGGCAGGATGGAGATGCTCCCGTCCGACACCTTCCTCGCCGTCTCCGTCTCATCCGAAACGGCCGTGTCCGATCCTTTCCGCGATCTCATCCGAGGAGCCGCGCTGAACCGGATCGCGCTCGAGCTGACCGAATACTCGGCCGACCACGAGCTGCCGACCGGTGCGCTCGATGAGCTGCGCGCCGGTGGCGTACGCGTCGCCGTCCACCAAGCCGGATCGGGGCCGTGGAGCCTTCGTCCCGTCGCGAGGCTTGCGCCGGACCTCATCAAGGTGGACATGTCGACGCTCCGCGAGATGTCCGCCGACCGGACGGTCCACGAGTCCGTGTCGTCGATCATCCGGTTCGCGATCGACATCGGGGCCACCGTCGTTGCCGACGGAGTGGAGACCGAGCAGGAGATCGAGATGCTCCGAGGACTCGGGATCGATCTCGCTCAGGGCAACTACCTCGCTCGCCCCGGGCAGATCCCGAGTGGGGGAGGCGCCTGGGGGCGCACGACGCTCAGCGCCGATCCGACCGCGATCGCTACCTGACCACCATCCGACCGCCGCTAGTGGCGGTGCTTCACCACCGGCGAAGAATCTCCTAGGCACACGTCGTTGCCCCCGTTCAGCTCCTTGCGAACGACGACGGCACGGTAGACACCGGGGCGATCGCTCACATGCTGACGGAAGACACCCGAGGCGTTCGACTTGTCCGTCCCTACACCCCGCCACCCGCCGTGGGGTCGACGCCGCTGCACCTTGACGGTCACGCCGTCCTCGCAGTCCTCGAACCCGTCCTGGGCCCTCATCCGACCCACCGCGATGAGATGCCGGCGCAGCTCCAGGGTCACGTTTCGCTCGTGCCTCTGAGTGCCGGTGACGTCGAAGTCGAGCAGGCTGGTGGCGGTGCCGCCCGGCGTCGTCACGGCGATGGGGCCGTCGGTCGCGCCCGCGGGAACCGTCTGAGCAGATGCTCGATGGAACGAGCCCCGGATGGCCGGACGATCCCCGGTGTGCGTCACGTACGATCGTGGACCGTTGACCGGCATGGCATCACCACGGACTATTCGTGGGTGGGGATCTCGAGATCGACCTCGAGCCCGCCAGGTGCGCGACCGACCCGGTATCGGGCAGAGCCGCTGTCTGCGCGTCAAGCATCAGCCGGAGCCTTCTCGGGGCTTCCCCCAGCTACGCTGCCCCGAACGCTCGATCGAGGGCAAGGACGAGCATGAGGGGGATCCGATGACGCTGGTCGACCTTTCGCATCAGATTACCGACGGGATGGCCGCTTACCCCGGGCTCCCACCCGTGCGCATCTTCCCGATCATCGACCACGATGAGTCTCGCGAGCGCTACGGCGGGCGAGCGGAGTTCCACCTCGGCGGGGCAGAGCTGGCGGGCAACACGGGAACCTACCTGGATGCGCCGTTCCATCGGTTCCGCGAGCGAGAGGACCTCGCGGACCTGCCGCTCGAGTTGGTCGTTGGGCTGCCGGGTCTCGTCGTGGACCCCGACGGATCCGAGCGCGCGGTGTCGTTGGAGGGGATCGTCGAGACGTCCCTGGGCGGACGCGCCCTCCTGGTGCGTACCGGCCGGGATGCGTTGTGGGGTTCGGGGGAGTACTGGTTGGACGCGCCGTTCATCCCCGCGGCCGTCGTGGATCGGCTCGTCGCTGCGGGAGTGAGGCTGGTCGGCGTCGACTTCGGCAACGTCGACGACACGGACGATTTGGCTCGTCCCGCTCACACCCGCCTGCTGGAGGCCGGCATCCCGATCGTCGAGAACCTCCGCGCCCTGGACCGCCTCCCGCGAGACGGGTTCGTCTTCTCGGCGCCGCCGATCGCGATCGTCCGGGGCGCCGCGTTCCCCGTGCGGGCCTTCGCGGAGGTGCCGTAGCCGCTCGGGCGCTCTTGATAGAGGAGAAGGCGGACGATCGACGGGAGAGGGGGTGACCGGACAGGAGTTTCAACCCACCGCCACCGGACAAGTTCCATTCGGAAGTTGGGCACAGAGGAGAACGTGCGATGGGGAAGCAACGCAAGCCAAGTACCACCCAGAAGCCGCCTGTGCCGGCGGATTCCCACGCCGACATCGAGCATTGGGTCCGGCGCGTGATGCCGGATCTGCATCCCATCGTCACGGGGCTGGACGAGTTGATCCGCGAGACGATCCCGGGGCTTCACTACGCCGTGAAGTGGAAGAAGGCGTACTACGGGTTGCCAGACCTCGGGTGGATCATCGAGATGGTCGCCTACGACGTCTCCGTGAATATCGTCTTCTTCGGCGGCGCGGCATTCGACCCACCGCCGCCGCTTGGGACCACGGAACGGAGCCGCTACGTCAAGGTGAAGACTCTAGAGGAGGCGCAGGGACCGGATATGCACACGTGGATCGAACAAGCGGGGCGTGTACCGGGGTGGCAATGATGGTCCACGAGGTGTAGAGGCGATGTCGAAAGGCGGCACGGGCGCCGCCGCGGGTGGTGGAGCCCTCTATGGCCTCGGGATCTTCGGCGCGTTGTTCTATTACTGGCAGCAGGCCGACTCCTTCTGGGAATACATCTGGGCGATCTTCCCGAAGGCGATCCTCTGGCCGGCGTACATGGTCTATGAGGGGTTCAGAGCGCTCGGGGCGTGAAGCCGATGAGCGACGATGGAGGATCCGTCGTGAGACCGCCACTGCACGAGCTCGAGCGGATGATCGACGGCGAACTGGTCGCAGGCGATCAGCTCTCAAGGAGTCGCGCGCCGAAGCCGTTCAATGCCCGGTTCGACGAGGCGATTCCGCAGGCAGTCGTGCGCTGCACGTCTCCCGGCGATGTCGCCGAGACGATCTCCTTCATCCGTCGCCATCGGCTCCGTTCGGCGACACGCAGCGGCGGACACTGCCTCGCCGGTCGCTCAACAACGACAGGAATCCTGATCGACGTCTCGCCGATGCGCACGGTCTCGGTGGGTGACGGCATGTTGACGATCGGCGCCGGCGCCGTTCTGGGCGAGGTCTACGTCGAAGCAGTACGTCACGGCGTCACGATCGCCGGCGGTTCATGTCCGTCGGTCGGGATCGCAGGGCTCACGCTCGGTGGTGGGCTCGGGATCCTGGGCCGCATGTACGGCGTGACCTCCGACCGCCTCGTGGGTGCTCGGATCGTGCTGGCCGACGGGCGGATGATCGACTGCGACGAACACCACGAAACGGATCTGTTCTGGGCGCTCCGGGGGGCCGGCACCGGTCACTTCGGCGTGGTGACGAGCCTCGTCTTCCGCCCGATCCCCGCCCCGACGGTCGCCACGACCTTCCACCTGGAGTGGCCGTTCGCGGATGCCGCCTCGGTCGCGCAGGCGTGGATGGCGTGGAGCCCGTCGTCGCCCGAAGCGCTTTCGGCCAGCATGGTCGTGGCCGCGACCGCCGAACCCGAGGAGGCTCCTACGGTGGAGGTCTTCGGCACGATGCTCGGCACCGTCTCGGAAACGCGGCACCAGCTAGAGGGCCTCACCGCTCGGCTCGGGTCGGATCCGAGTTCCACCTTCGTTGAGGAGATGGGGTACGAGGACACACTTCGGTATTGGGCCGCTCGGGCCGGCGAGCGGCTGGAGACGCCGCGGGCGGCGCCGACGACCCGGTCGATCCACGCCGTCAAGTCGGAGTACTTCGCCCGACCACTCCCGACGGAGGCGATCGCGGCGGTGCTCGAGGGTCTCACGGCAGAACGGTCCAGGGGCCAGGCACGGGAGCTCGACTTCTCACCCTGGGGAGGCGCCTACGTTCGGATCGAGCGCGAGGCCACGGCCTTTGTGCACCGCGACGCGGCGTTCTGGGTCAAGCACGGTGTCGTCGTCCCGACGGATGCGACCGCCAACCAGCAGACGGTCGCGCGGGACTGGGTCGCGGCATCCTGGGTCTTCCTGCATCCCTGGGGGACCGGCGGCGTGTTCCCGAACTTCGCGGACGCGGATCTCGAGGACTGGGGGCATGCCTACTACGGCTCGAACTACGAGCGGCTGGTCGAGCTCAAGGCCCGCTACGACCCCGGCAACCTGTTCCGCTTCTCCCAGTCGCTCCCGGTGTCATGAGGCGCTCACGACAGCCGCGTCCAAGAGAGAGAGAGCCGACAAGCAGGGAATGCGTTCTTCACTTCACCACTTCGAATCGGAAGTGGGTGGCGCCCGGTGTCTCGATCGAGCTGGTCCTCCGCAGTTCGATCTCCTCAGGGTCGAGATCCTCGAAGAGCCGGACGCCGCCGCCGAGGAGCACGGGGACGAGGTGGATCTGCATCTCGTCCAGCAAGCCGGCCTTCAGGTATTGCCTCGTGACGTTCGCGCCGCCCCAGATGCCGACGTTCTTGTCGCCGGCGGCGGCGCGGGCCAGCTCGAGTGCGGCCTGGATCCCATCCGTCACGAAGGTGTAGGTCGTGCCGCCCTGCATGGGCAGAGGTGCTCGCGCCTCGTGCGTCACGACGAACACCGGCATCCCGAACGGAGGAGGGTCGCCCCACGGCTCGAAACCGACGACGAACATCCGCTTGCCCATCAGGACCGCCCCGGTCGAGGCGTAGATCTCGTCCACGATCGCGGCATCGGTCTCGGTCTTCGCGTCGAACATCCAGTCGTGAAGGCGTCCCGGGTCGTCACCCAGAGGGTTCTCACCCCCCTCGTTCGGTTCGGTGATGAAGCCATCCAATGACATCGAGATGTTCGCGGTGATCCTGCCCATCGCAGCCCTCCTCACCGTTCTTACTCGTGCACAGCCGGTCGTTCAGGTCGCGGGCCGGTGCGGTCGCCGATCCCTCAAGGACGAGCAACCCGGCCAGGATCCAGCCTGCAGATCGTCGCATCATGCCTCGCACTCCATGATCCAGAACAACGATAGGTCCGGCCCCGTTCGGGGGCCGGACCTCTCGATCTGCCGGGTCGAGGCTCGGCGAATTATCGTTCGCAGCCCCTACTCACTCGCGCGCTCCGACACACGTCGATGCCGGGACCGCCGATCGCTGTGTCGGGTCCCCTGCCGCCACGGAGTTTGTCGTTGCCGCGACCGCCTCTCATGCGATCGTCACCGGGACCACCCAAGACGAGGTCACGACCGCGGCGGGCTCGGATGACGTCGTTCCCGCCGAGGCCGCAGATGATGTCCCTTCCCGCAGTTCCGACCAGCTCGTCGTGCCCGGACGTGCCCACCACCTGGTTGCGGGGATCGCCTTCGAAGCCGGGACACACGGCCACGGCCCAGGTCTTGGTGACCCGGTCGCTGCAGTTCCCCGCGGGAGAGCCTGCGGGATCGCCCGCGGCCCGCTCGCACTCGTCCACGCCCCCCGAGGTCGGCAGGCTGGCCGTGATCGTCTGGGTGCCGGTCACGGTCGCCTGCGTCGTCACCTCGGCGCTGGCCCGGCCCCGGTCGTTGGTCGTAGCCGTAGCCGTCGACCCGCCTCCCACGAACGTGCCCGGCCCGCTCTCGGTGAAGGTAACCGTCACACCGGAGACGGGCTTGCCCTCCCGGTCGGTCACGACCGCCGTGACTCGGTGGACCGTCCCCGGAGCGTTCGTGGCCTCCTCGGGCCTCGCGTCGATGTTCCGGGGCTCAAGACCGCCCCAGGTCTTGCTGACCGTGTCCGTCTTGTCATCGTTCTCCGGCGCATTGACAGCTTCCTCGCACTCGCCGCCGTCGATCTCGACGCCCGCCGGATCGAAGACGTTATCGACGTCCTCGTCGATCCAGAAGCAGATCTCGGCAGGCCCTGCCTGCGACTCGGATGCGGCGATGCTCTCGGAGCACCTGCCGTTCCCGCCCGTCGTGCAGGCGTCGTTGACGTCGGGGGTCCCCGCCGCCGCCGAATTGTCGGGGTCGTTGGCGCCGTTGAGATTCTCCACGTCGATCCTTACGCCCGAGACCGGCACGTCCGGGTTCGGCGCCGTGTCGATCACCGTGCACGTGTAGGTCTCGCTCGAGCTCGGGCCAGTGACCGGGTTCGTCTCGGTGTCGTTGCCGCTCGCGTCGTCGCAGTCGAGCACGGCGGCGGCCGCTCCCGACCACGTCTTCAAGACGACGTCGGTGAGGTCGGGCTCGGCCGTTCCGCCCGGGACGTCGGGTCCGCCCGAGGGCTCCTCCAGCGACGGGTTGCCGGCATCGGCCCCTTCGGTCGTGTCGGCCTCGACCGCCGCGTCGTCGCCATGGTCGATCCACGCGGTGATCGTGTCCGTGCCCGCGACCGAGCTCGTTTCGGTGACGGTGCACGTGGCCGATCCCACGGCGACGGTGCACTCCTTGTCCGGCGAGCTCGGCGTGTTGCCGCCGTCGGTGTCGCCGGGTCCGGCGATCTCGAAGTCAACCTCGATCGCGCCCGAGATGGCGTCCGCCGCCGAGCTCAGCGTCGCCGTCAGCGTGTGCGTGGTTCCGATCGGGTTGTCCGATGTCTCCGGCGTCACCTGCAACGTGCGCGTGCCATGGTTGGCCACCGCGACGCCGGCCATCGGAACCCCCAGCGCGACGATCGTAACCAGAGCGGTCGAAAGCACCAGGGAGCGCTTGCACTCCCGAGGGACCCGAGCATCTGAGACACGCATCCCGTCCTCCCTTCCAGCAGCGCCGTGACGCTCGCCTCCTAGAGAGCGGAGACCCCGATTCCGAAATTGTTCTCTACTGTGAGAACGTGCCCAGTCCTCGGAAGGTTGCACGTGTTCGCGATTCCGCACATGGACCACCGGTAAAGACTGGACCGCCTGGCGCCCAGACGATAGGTGTCCGTGCCCGAGTTGCCGAAGGGCTGGGAGGCCGTACGCGCCACGTCTTAGGTCATCCCGCCACGGTCCGGCAGACTCATGCAGCATCTGACGGCCGGGTCGCCTGCCTACCAGGCGATGTCGGCATTGCGCCAACGGACGATCCCTTGGAACGTCATCCCCCGCACTTTTCCATCACTCTGCTCGAGGCCACTGGTCGGCGTAGGTAATGCTGATGATGCGGCCATCCTGTGCTGGATCCCGATCTCGATCGAGGGGCTCAGCTCCTACAACTCGAAGAACCGCATCGTACTTTTCGCGAACCCACAGACGGGCAAGGCAAGTCCATACACGAGCTAACGCCTCAGCGAGGGCGCTTCGTCAGCCGGCCACCCGCAGCGACGTGCAGCTCGAGATCACTCGGATCAATGGCGATCCGCGGCGCGGTCGCCGACGGGCGCCCTAGATGGGACGTCCCGGGATGTAGTGCGACTGCTTCTCTGGGAGTACGGCCACGATGATGCGGCCAATCAGCCCCAGGAAGAGCCCCAGGAAGAGCCCTAGCCAGTACGAGTACCCCTTTTTGCTGGCGGCGCTCGCACTCCACAAGGCGATGGCCACGCCGATGACCAGCGCTACCAGAAGGACCGCGCCAGAGCCAGAGTCACCGCTACCGTACGCCTGAGCGAGCATAGGCCTCACCTCCACCTATGCTCATCGGGCGTGCTGAGTGTTTACTTGAGTCTCCCCGACTTCTCCAACTTCCACCGACCACATGGAGCTCGGGGGCCAGACGCGAAGCTGTACCTGCATCCGCCTCTTTTACCCAACGTCTTGAGCGATGGCGGCGTGGTCCAGCTCGCGGAAGGCTCCGGCCTCGGCAGTCGTGGACGGACCGAGCGTCCGGTTCCTGCCCGGCAGGTGGCGCCTGAGACGTTCGAGCTCGCGCCTGCTGAACTCGCAACGGTCGGTGATGGGTTCGACGCGGTACAGGTCTGCTCCGTTCAGACCCAGGATCTTGTCCTTGATCCGCCGGGTGAGCTTGGGGTAGCCGAACCGTTCTTGGAACTCCTCGCTGATATGGAACGACCGCAGCGCCTGGATCTGATCCTGCGGTGACCCGTAGAACAGGCAGTCCGTGCCCCACAGCACATTGTCCTCGCCCACGTACCTCAGAAGCTTGCCCAGCAGATGGGCCGCCTGGACCGGGTACCGCATCGTGTACCACCACGTCGAGCCCAGCTCGGCGTAGACGTTCTCGTTCGGCCCGATCCCCGCACGCTTCATGGAGGTGATGAGTCGGTTGACGCCGACGTTCGCCGTCGCGGACGAGTACGGTCCCTCGGGAACGCCGGCCTCGAACCCGGAGTGGTACACGACGAAGTTCGCCTCGGGATGCCGCTTTGCCGCCGGGCCGATGTCGCGGGGCGAGGCGTACGGGCTCGAGCCGCTGAACCCCTTGTGCGCACAGATCGTGGGGACGCCGAGGCGCACCGCCCGGTCGATGAACCGCTCGCCCACCTGCGGGAGGTCCGGATCGCGGTCGTCGAGCCACCACCCCTTCCCGTTGCTCTCGAACACGTCGGGGAAGTGCGTGAACGTCTTCCATGCCGCGATCGGATACCGGGCCACGGTGTCGTCCATCGCGTCGAGGGAGGATTCTGACGGGTCGAGGTTCGGCAGGGCCTGCGCGTGCAGCAACACACGCTCGTCGCGGCACAGGCCCTCGGCGATCCTCCGGGTCTCGTCCATGATCTCGGTCGACAACGGACTCCCGGCGGGGTAGATCGGTAGGGCCGAGAGCACGAGCATCGAGGTATCCGAGCGCAGGAACATGAGCTCGAGGAAGCTCTCGATCGAATAGCACACGCGTGGGTCGTCCTCGCCGCAGTTCTTCTGCGGGAAGCGGTCCCAGAAGTCCTGTCCGTTCAGGATCGGGTTCAGGTCGTATTCGAGCAGGTGACCCTGGATGTCGAAGACGAACTCCTCTCCGCCGATGGCATCGTGGGCGACCTCGGGATCGGTGGTCGCCTCGGGGGGGATCGAGTACCCGCCACCTGGCGTCGTGCCCGGCGACACCTCTCGAACCGACTCGCGTGTGCAGGCGTCGAGCGCCAGGAGCGTCGTCGCGGCGCCGCAGATCGAGAGCAGGAACTCCCGCCGGCTCATCCCCGTCCGCCGGGCGTTGCGCTCGCATTCGTCGCGTGCGCGGCGGATCGTCTCTCGAACCAGCGGCGAGAGCGGCTCAGGGTCGTACTCGGCGTTGGAGCAGGGGCCGAACTTGATCGGCAGCCCCGGATCCTCGTCCTTCCAATGCAACCGCGTGCCTTCCTGGCGACCCACGATAGACAGGCCCCGGGTCGTTTGGATTCCACGCCGGCTCCCTGGCCGGCGCGGGTGAGGCCGGGAACCTCCTCGACGATACTCCAGTCGTGCTGGGTGATATGCGTTCGCCGTTCGAGGCCGGACGACTGATCGCCGGATCGATCGTCCTGGTCATGATCGCCGCTGGGTGCTCCTCGGCTCCGGGGTCCGAGCAGCGGTCCTCGCCCGCTCGGGATCCCACCTCCACGAGCGACGTCTCGCCCCCGTCCTCGCCGCCTGCTCACGCGCCGGCTGAGCGATCGACCCCCGGGTGGCCGATCGAGCACGTCGTCTTCCTTATCAAGGAGAACCGGACGTTCGACAACCTGTTCGGGACGTTTCCGGGTGCGAACGGCGTCTCCTACGGGTACGACCGGGGCGTTCGTCGCCGGCTTACCGTGGGAACCGACGGAAGCATCGGGTCCGAGGACATCCCGCACTGCTACACGTGCTCGCTCGAGGCGTGGAACCACGGGAGGATGGACGGGTTCAACCAGGGTGCGGTCTCGGACCGATGGGCCTACACGCAGCTTCGGCGGGCGCAGCTTCCCAACTACTGGCATTGGGCGCGCGAGTTCGTGCTGGCTGACAACTTCTTCTCGTCCGCGCAAGGACCCTCGTTTCCGAACCATCTGTATTCGATCGCCGCGCAATCCGGCGGCGCTCACGACAACCCGCGACGGACCGGGCGGTTCCGCTCGAGCAACAAGTTCGGATGCGACGCACCCAAGGGGCAGACGGTCACGATCGTGGACTCGGAGGGTCACGAGAAGCAGATCCAGCCGTGCTTCGAATTCACCACCGAGGGCGATCTGCTCACGGACGCAGGCATCGACTGGGCGTACTACGCGGCTGAACCCGACCAGCTCGGCCACATCTGGTCGGCGTACGCCGCGATCCGTCACATCCGGGAGACGAACGAGTGGTCTCGCCACGTCCTGCCGGTCGACGAGCTCATCGGCGACATCAAGGCCGACCGGCTTCCTCCGGTCACGTGGATCACGCCCCGGTACGAGGTGTCCGAACATCCCCAGTACAACTTCTGCCTCGGCGAGAACTGGTCGACGCGTGTGATCGACGCCATCATGCGGAGCCCGATGTGGAGGAACACGGCCATCTTCGTAACCTGGGACGACTACGGCGGCTTCTACGATCACGAACCTCCGCCGCAGGTTGACGGCTTCGGGTTCGGGATCCGCGTCCCGCTGCTCGTCATCTCGCCCTACGCCAGGCGCGGGGTGATCGATCATCACCTCGGCGAGTTCTCGAGCGTCCTTCGGTTCATCGAAGAGAATTGGGGCCTGACGCAGCTCACGCACCGCGATCGAGACGCGATGGATCTCTCCTACGACTTCGACTTCGCGCAGCCACCACGCCCCCCAAATCCGCTGCCGCTTCGCACCGACTGCTTCGCTTGAGGTCCGTGTCCCGAGCCCTGCCCCGCGGTCGGAGAACGGCACCCTCTTGGCGGGATATCGTTGGAGAGGAACGGGCCTCGGATCTGTATCTCCCCACTTGCAGGAGGAGCGGGAGTGAACAAGGTAGCCACGTTGATCATCGGGCTCGTCCTCGGCGGCCTCGTCGTCGGCGGGGCGATCTACTTGTCGGACTCTCAGGACGATTCGACGTCGGTATCTGGATCCTCACCTACCGCGTCCCCCACTCCGACCGTGGCTGTCGCTACTCCGGTGACCGAGGCAGATGAGCTTCGTATCGACGGGCTTGGATCGATGACGATCGGAATGCGCGTCAACGATGTCGAGCGTGCGACCGGGATGGAGGTAGACATCGCGTCGGACTTTGGCCCTCAGTGTCGATACGGGCAGTTGGTCGGCGGCCCCCGCGACCTCTTCCTGATGTTCAACCGACGCGTGCTGGTACGGATCGATATAGGGACCGAATCGGCGATCGAAACAGATACGGGGATAGGAGTGGGGGATCCCATCTCGGAAGTCGAAGACGCCTACGGCGATGAGCTCGAACGCCAGCTCCATCCCTATCTGGGTGATCGCGGCAGCTACCTCATTTTCAATCCCGAACCCGAGGATGGCTTCTTGATCATCTTTGAGACCAACCGACGCAGCGTGACGTCGTTTCGTTCGGGATTCGATGAGCAGGTTCGATACATCGAGGGCTGCGCCTAGGCTCCGCGTTTCCATCGCCCGACCACCGGGGAGAACTGCCTAGCCAGAGAGCTGGAGCTGAGCGGGAGATCGAACCCGTGGAGGGGTGCTCACGAGGGCGTGAGGCCGGCAGACGCGATGCGCTCGGGACTATGGCTGCCGCTCTTCGAGGAGCTTGCCGAGCCGCGTGTGGTCGCGAGACTGGCCGCCGACGCGGAGGAGCGAGGTTGGCACGGGGTCTTCGTGTGGGATCAGCTTCGCTGGCGTGAGCCGATCCGACACGTCGCCGACCCGTGGATCACCCTGGCGGCGATCGCCGCTTCCACCGAACAGGTGAGGCTGGGCCCCCTGGTCACCCCACTCGCGCGCCGCCGTCCCGCCAAGGTCGCCAGGGAAACCGCGGCGCTGGATCGGCTCAGCGGTGGCCGCCTCATCCTCGGCGTCGGCCTTGGCGGAGACCAGTTCGCCGGGGAGTTCTCAAAGACCGGGGAGGAGCTCGATGATCGGGTGCGTGGCGAGATGCTCGACGAAGCCCTCGAGATCGTTGTGGCCGCCTGGTCTGGCGAGGCGGTCAACCATCACGGCAGGCACTACCTCGTCGACGATGTGCGGTTCCTGCCCCGGCCCGTGCAACGGCCGCGAATACCCGTGTGGACCGCGGCATTCCCGGGCAACCTCAAGCCGTTGCGCCGCGCCGCCCGTTACGACGGCTTCTTCCCGGTCAACCTCGAGAACGTGGATCAATTCGCGCGGGCCGTCGCGGCCGTACGCGACCTGCGCGGCGACAACCCGGTGCCGTACGACGTCGCCGTCGAGCTGCCCCCGGGCAGCGATGTCACCCCGTACGCCGAGGCCGGCGCCACCTGGTGGATGACCGCGTTGGAGCCCGGGATCTCGCTGGACGAGGTTCGCGGTGTGATCCGAGAAGGCCCGGCAGGATGAACCGGTCACGTGCGTGGTTGATTCCTCGCTGGCCGAGGCAGTCCGGCCTGGACGTGTCCGAGAGAGTCTCATCGATCGTCATGAGGCGAGGCTGATCAATAGTGGTGGGCGTGGGATAGCTCACTCGGGGTCGAACGGCAGTCCTTCGGCCGCTTGGTAAACCTGCTCAGCGGAAGGAACCGTCACCAGCCGCACACCCCGCGTGACGAGCTCGCCGATCCCGGTCCGAGGGGACAGCCATGCGGCGGGGTGAACGACGCCGCGTTCTGGCAGATCGTCCTCCAGGAGTCGCTGCAGAGCCATCGCACACGGCAAGATCCCAATACGCTGGTCGCCGCTGAGGGCAGCCACGCTTCTGCGCCACTTGCCGTCCCACAGATCGACCTGGAGACATCCGCCCTCCGAACCGAAGCGCCCGAACAGCGGGGAGATCGCTGCAAGGATGCGGGCCCCTCGCGAGCGCGTTCGAGAGCCGAGGCGAGACCAGACGGGCCTCAGGCCGAAGACCAATAGCCCGGCCGGAGCCCATTCGAGGACCACTCGGAACTCCGCGTCCAGGCCGAGGTCACGCCGGAGCAGCTCCGTATCGGGGGACCGGGCGAGATACGCGATGCGGCGACCGAAGGGAAGATCCACAGGGGTCGGGCGACGGAACCCGCTCGACATCGCGCTCGCGATCGCCCCGGCCCCCTTCGCGTTCCGGTTCCCGATGAACAGGGTGATCCGGGCTCTGTCGGCGCCCGGCAGGCGCTCGCAGCCCCAGCGCGCCAGGGCACCGGAGAGCGCCGGCACGGTCGACAACCCGGGTATCACCGCCAATCCGGCGTCCCGTGCAGCGGCATCGAGCGTCGCGTCGTCCAGGACCGGCACGACCCACCCTTCGTGGTCGCCGATGTCCAGCCAATGGGCCCCAGCCCTCACGGCCGCCATCGGCAGCTCATGCGAGAGTTCCTGGAAGGGGCCTGCGGCGCAGGCAACCGCCAAGCAACCTCGGGCGGCTCGCGTCAGCGACTCTGGGTCACCGAGATCGAGCGCGATCGCCGAGGTGCGATCGGGGGCGCCGAGCTCTCGGCACGCCGCGATGGCGGCCGAGAGCCCGCGCCCGGCAAGGATGAGATCGACGGAGGTCGTGCGGAGCAGCTCGTGAGACAAGAGGCGCCCGAAGACGCCGGACCCGCCGACGATCAGGACGCGCGGTCGCTCAGCCATCGACCGGTCAGCCCCGCCCACAGGACGAACAGTGGCATCAAGACGGCGGCGCTCGCGAACTGCCCCGCGGCCGAGGAAGCGAGCGTCGCGACCGACAGCCACATCGCGGCGGTCCATACCGCGGCCGCCAGCCAGAGGAGCCCAGGGGGAAGCTCCCGCCGTCCCGCCCATGTCAGGAGGATCCCTCCGACGGCGTAGAGCCCGTTGCCCAGGTAGCCGGTGAGGGCGACGGCGATGGACTCCACGGTGGCGTACGTCTCCCCTGCAAGTCCAGGGGAGACCGCAGCCAAGATCGTTTCTGCTCCAAGATCTGCCGCAAGGCCACCTGCTGCGCAGAGCAGCGCGAGTTCGCAGAGGATCGGCGCTCGGTCTCGCCAAGTTGCCGCCAGGGCGACGAAGAAGCCCAGCAATGAGATGGCCGCGAGGTTCCAAACGAGCCAGCCCAGCCGCCACGTGAGGGTGTGCCCTGTGACATAGGCGATCCGGGCGGGCAGATCGCTCTCGCCGGCTGGGATCCCCTGTCTGAGCGCGAGCAGCATCACGAGGCCCGCCGTGAGGTTCACCGCCGCCGCGACGTATGCGGCGGCAGCGGCGTGCCGCGGAGTTACTTCGACCATGTCGTGTCACTCAGTCTAGAGGAGGAAGTTCTCGCGACAGCGGTCCTCGGTGGACGGCTCATCGAAACCCAAGGCGCCCGGGTGGCGTGTGGCGACCGTACGACCACGGCCAGCTCGAGTCTCATCGTCAGCGACGCGCGAGATCTCCCCGGAACGCGGGCCAAGCGTCGACGAGACACAGCGTGAAGAAGGGCCACCAAATGAAGTCGTTGGTGACTGCGATGACGAGTGTCTTCGCGGGCCAAACGCCCACAACGATCAGATAGATCAAACCGATTGGTCCAAGGACCTTTCCCGCGAGACCTACCGCGGCGACCATCCAGCCTCGCTCCGGCACCCGCGCGACCTCCAGATACAGGATCCCGTACAGGCCGATGACCATCCCGAGGGTCGCGAAGATCTGCGGATGATTCGCGGCAGCCATGTCCGACACACGGAAGAACCACTGGGGATCGAGAACAGAGAAGGCGCCCCAGACGAGGTTGTAGATGCCAGCCGCCACGAAGACGCGCCGATGGAAAGAGCGAGGTATCGACCAATCGGATTGGACCATGGCATGGATGATGAGTGCTTCACCCACTCGATGGAACTACCCATGGTCTGAGGAGACCCACAGACCCAATCTCGACGCTACGCCGAAGCGTGCGTCGAGTGGCCTACCACGGCGCTCGCAAGCTGTGGATCGCGAGAGAAGAGGGACGGCGGTACGGGCTAGCTGCCTGGGCTCTGTCTCTGCCCCGATCCTCAGGCGTATTAATGTTCGACCCGAGAGTTGCATGAGCTCCCTGGCGCCTCGATGGTGGCGGCTGGGCGTGAACCCTGCGAGATGAGCGGTCCGCGCGCCTCCTCGCGGATCCCAGCGCGATAGTCCGTCGGGGTGGGATGAGAAGAGGCTGCGACCATCACTGAAAAAGGCGCCCGCGGGACCGGCGAAGGCGGCGAGTTCATATGCCCATTGCCAATCTGTGCGCCAGAGGGGTCCGGGCTTGCCGCGCAACGTGACGTCGAAGATCCGAGCGCCTGCGATCATGTCGTCGTCACCGATGCCTTCGATGGCGACTCTGGTGTCATCAAGCCATGCGACTCCGTGGTCCCAGTAGTTCTCCCGCGCGCAGACGTCAGTCCTGCTCGGCCCGTCTTCTGACTCCCACGGATTCTTGGTTATCCAGGAGGGGAGGCTCCACGCGCTCGGTACGCCGACCGGGTGCCACACCCAGCCGTCGTCAAGGATGTGATCGGCGCCGGGGCTCACGTGAAGAGCCCCGTGGAAATAGTCGAGGTAGTGCTCGGGCCGTGGCAGTGGTTCATTTCCTTGTGGCTTCTTGAGTTCCCGCTCCGTAAGGAGCCTCCCTGTGGCAGGGTCCGAGACGTCAAGCCGATTCCACAATGTTCGGTGGATGGCGACGATCTGGCCGGCGGCGTTGGCGAAGGCGAACGAGAACGGGACGGTTTCTGGGTGGTACTGACCTCCATCGACTTCCATCGTCACGTCCCCGGTGCGGAGATGGAGGACCCGGCCATGGCGGCCGTAATCGTTCACGACGGCCGCGAACTCCCCGTCGCTCGACGCGTGGAGGTGATGTCGAAGGTCATGCCCAACCCAAGGCTTGTGATCTGGTTCCGCGACAAGGCTTGCTGAGGCAACCTGGAGACAATCGCCGCTATCGGCATCCATCCTGAAGATCCCCCCGCTCTCGTCGAGGATCAACCAGATCGAACGTCCCTCGGGTTCCACAGGCGCGATGTCGAGCATGGCTCCAACTGAATTCGGAAGGGATGTTTCCACCAATGCGTGGTCGAACGGCTCATGGCGAACGATGATCTGTGGCGTTCCGCGAGTGCCCACGAGATTGCCAACCTCGTAGGTCGCGAACTCGCAGCATTCTTCGCACACGCCGATGACGCGCACCTCTTTGATCGGCCGCCCGCAGATCGGCGCACGGGATGCAGAGGAGGTCGGTATCCACAACGGTACCGACGTACCATTTCACGTAGGCAATCCACGGCTCGCGGCAAGCCTGAAGGTGCATGCACATAGGAGAGCCGAACGGTGGGCGTTCGTGTCCGCATTCAAGCATCGGATTGCCCCGCACCCTGCTGGTGCACATTGTGGCTCACGGTTTGTACGTTCAGGAGGATGTAGTCGATGACCGCCCAGAATGCGTTCACCCACTCTTTCTGACCTTCTACCAAGCCCCACGCGACAGGCGAAGATGACATGATCAAATCGGCTGCCAGGCTGGCCAGTCACTCTCCGAATGCGTGAGGTTGTCTGTCGGACCACCGTTGGGAGAGACGACACTCACCCATTCATCTACAGCGCCGCCGCCGAAGATCTGGTCCAGGTAGACGATCATGCTGCCGTCGGGCGACCAGGAGGGATAGAGGTCCCAAGGTTTGTGCCCAGTGAGCTCGGTCGCATCACTCGTAATCTGCTTCGGTTCGCTGCCGTTGCTCCCGATGACCCAGAGCTCCAGCTTGCCCGGCGGTCCCTCCTCGTCGCTGACGTAGAGGATCGATGCGCCGACTGGTGACCACCTCGGCATCGTGTGGGTGGCGCTCCCCTCGGTGATGACGTCCAGATCGGTGCCGTCGGGCGAGACAGTCACGAGTCTCGTTCCCGAAGACGTTCGGTGGGCCACACACAGGCGGGTGCTGTCCGGCGACCACGTCGGATATGAGCCTTCGAGGTTGGTCGGCTCCGCTTCGCCATCGAGGGGCACGATCGCGACCTCGGGGTGGCCACCAAACGGATCCACCGCAAAGGCAATCCGTTCCGAGTCCGGAGACCACGCGATCGCGCGCACGACCGTGCCAGGGTCAATGACGTCGGGAGTCGGGAAATCATTCGGATCCCGGAACGGCTCCCAAGGCCTCTCACTGGGTGACGTGACCGCTCCTGCGTGCGATCCGTCCTTGTCCATGACCCACAGCGCGGCCGCCCCTCGGCTAAACCGGAGGAACGCGATCCGCTGCCCATCGGGTGACCAGACGGGCGACGCGTCCAACGAGCCGGAAGTGAGTCGCCGCGTTTCGCCGGTTTCCACGTCGAGCAGCGCGATCGAGGAATGCCGCCGGAAGAAGTCACCGTCGACGTACGTCAGGTACCGGCCGTCGGGGGACCAATCAAGAAACGAGACTTCTTCCAGAGCGTCCGGATCCTCGATCTGAGGAGCGGGCGAGGCCGTCGATCCCGGTGGCTCAACGAACTGCAGGCCGGCTAGGAACTCCACGTAGGCGATGACCCCCTTGCGAACCGTGGCTCCTTCAGCCGGGTCCGGACCACTTGGGCGATCGCGCGTGCTGCACGCCGTCATGACGGCGACGGTCGCTGCGGCGACGGCGGTATGACGCACCCACCCCCGAGGCGCTGACAGCACGAAGAAGAGATTCGACATGTCCAGGCCATCGGCGCGAGCAGGCGGATTCTGGACTCGCACGGTGTCCACGACGGTAGCAGCGGCACTAGGGTGAGGCTCCTAGCAAACTCAGTCGATGAACGCCTCGATCTGTCCGCGCACCACGGGATCCTCCACCATGGACTGCAAGATCCGAGGTCGCTGAGCCTGAGCTCTCAGACGCCGGTCGAAGAGCCCTGCCAGCTCCTCGTCGGATGCCTCGAGCAGCGTGGACGACATGTGCTGGTGCCCCCACTCCAAGAACTCGAGCGCGGTCTCCTCGTCGAGTCGGTGGAAGCGAACCCCCCGGGCCTCGAGGAGTCTCATGCCCTCAACGTGTGTTGCCAGAAGTACTTCAGGTGATGCCGAAGGCACGACCTGCCCGAGGGTCGACAGCCGGTCGTCGAGATCGCTACCGAGATCCTACTGGGACCTGCTCACAGCCTGCGTGACGGGGTCACGAGCCCGGGGCGTCCGAGCCGGGGTCGCCATGCGGACGCCGGTAGCGCCGCATGCGCTCGGGATAGCCAACGCGCGTCGCATCCTGCACGCGCAGGCCGTGGGTTCGTGCCAGCTCGCGCAGGAACCGGTCGTCATTGAGCTCGATCCGAACCCACTCGCCGTCGCGGGCCACCAAGACGACCGAGAGCGGATGCATCACAGTCCTCGGCTCAACGAACACCTCCACGCCGGTCCGGGAGTCCAGAAACGAGAGGATGCGGTCCCGGTCCTCCCTGGGGCCGGCGCCGACCTTGAGCTGCCTCGCGATCTGCCGGGTCCGCGGCTCCCAGTCGTAGTGCCGCTGGCGTGGCGTGAGCCGCGGCATCCGCCGTTCGAGCCGAGACTTCACCGCACCGAGGGCGATCCAGACGACGGAAAGGATCAAGGCCAACGCGACGGCGAGGGCGACGAGCCTGATCAACGCGCCTCCATGATCGGCGATCATACGGACTCGCGCGGTCTCCGGCCTACAAGTGGGGCCGAGGCAGCGACTGTCTCGTGAACGACGCCACGTCCCCTCGGGTCAGCCCTCGGTCATGCGTCGCAATGCCTCGATTTATTGAGGCAGGGGCATCCCCCTCTACAAATCTTCCGCGACCACTTCAACGGATACCTCAGCTTCGTCGACCACGGGCACGTCCTCGAATAGGACGATGCCGGACACGGCCCAACTGATATCCACGCTGCCCGTAGTCAGCTCTGGTAGCCAGCGGAACGAGATCCGATACCGGCCGACGCAATCCGGACCGGTGCACCCGCCGCGAGAGTCGAACCGTGCGCGGGCGTCGGCCGCGAGGTCATCTAGTCGTATCAGCCTGCCGTCCACGTCAGGCCCTTCGTGGTTGCCCTCGGACCACTGCGATTGGTAGGAGAGGCCGACGATGAAGCGACCTCCTCCGTGAAGGGCGGCGTCGTTCGCTGTGACCACCATCTCTTTCGTCCATCTCCGGTGAGCGGGATCGAGGCGGGTCGCACCGCTCACTTGAGACTCGATCGATGGAGGGGTGCAGCTCGATCCGATTGCACCGACGGACAAGAATACCGTCAGCAGCATCCGCGCCCGGCTCATGGTCATCGAAGCAATCCTAGGCTTGCGGGAGGAGCTGGTTTCGGCCTGATCTAAGATGTGGAGGCCGGACCCCGGAAGGTATCCGTTACGCGCGCGGTCAAGTTCGCGTAGGCATCGCCGCGGGTGGTCACAGCCGAGATCGTGGTCGAGGATCGAAAGGAACGGTTGCTTACCTACTGGCCTCCGGGCGCCGAAGTGCGAGTTCCCGCAGCTTCAGATGGCGGCGCGCAGGTCCGGCTTTCAACCTCACCCTGGATTCTTCGACCGAACCGGTGGCATTCGTTCAGCGTCTTGTGCCAATGGCGCCCGGGGATCACCACAGTGTCTAGATGTTCTGGGATCGCGTGTGGCGATTTGATCGGTGGTACGTGAACCTTCAGGCGCCGTTCGTGAGGACCCCGTTGGGATTCGACATCGAGATCAGGCCCAACCGCGAGTGGAGGTGGAAGGACGACGATGAGTTCGAGGACGCGGTCATGGAAGCACTTCTCACAGCCGAGGAAGCCGCCGCGATTCGGTCAGAGGGCGGACGTGCCATCGAGCGGATGAAGCGGAGGAACGAATCGTTCACCACGGACTGGACCGCCTGACGCCCAGACGACAGGTGGTCCGTGCCCGATTTACCTAAGGGTTGGGCTGCCCTAAGCGCCACGTCTTAGGTCAACCCCGCCACGGTCCGTCAGACTCATTGAGCATCTGACGCCGGAAGCACGCCGGCGAGAGTTTAACGGCGTCAGGGCTCGAAGAATCAACTGCCACCAGCCATTCGCCGATAACCATGGTAGGAGCGAGTCGAGATCCCGGGGTGACGCGGCGCGTGAGGAGCGGGGGAAGCAAGCGATGAGAGCAGTGCTCCTCATCCCGGCGGCGGTGGCCGTCATCCTAACCGTCCTGTACCTCGTGACGCGGCGGGACGACGACGAAGGAGGCCATCGGGGCATCCTTGGTTCACTGATCGATCTTCTGAGTTGGTGGTAGGCGTTGAAGGTCGAGTAGTCAGGTTCAGACGGGGGAGGCTAGCCGGTTGTGTGACTGACGATGTTCGTTCACACCGGGCTCGTCGTCTTCTCCCTCAGCCTCTCATATGGGGTCTGGCCCCCGAGGCCCCCGTGAGGCCGGTGGAGGTCGTAGAAGTCCTCCCACTCCTGGAGCCGGTCGTTGAACAGCTCCGTGTCATCGATCACCACCCCCTCGAGCATCCGGTAGAACTCCTCCTGATCGATCCGGTGTGAGCGCTCGACCTTGCCGTTGAGCCTCGGGGTCGCCGGCTTGATGTAGACGTGCCCGATCCCCTTGTCCACGACGTGGTAGTGCAACTGGGACCCGAACTCCGGCCCGGAGTCCGTCTGGATCACCTCGACGGCAAACGGGAGTTTCTCCACCACGTAGTCCACGAACCGGATCGCCGTCGTCTGGTTCAGCCGGTCGTAGATCCGAACGACCCTGATCCGGGTGCAGTCGTCGATCGCCGTGAACTGGTAGTGCTTCTTGCGGGAGCCCTTCAGCGGAGCCACGAACTTGACGTCGACCTGCACGCGGTGACCGGGCTGAGGCTTCTCGTACCGCTTCCAACGATCGACGTGGCGGCGGTATCGCTGGGAGGCCGGCAGCCGGTTCATCTCCAGGCGCTTGAGGATCCGCCACACGCCCAAGGTGCTCACCCCAAGGTCGTGGTAGCGCTTGAGAAACATCGAGATCTTCGCCGGTTCGAAGTGGTAGGTCTTGCGCAGGTGAACGATCTTGCCGACCACCTCACCGCTGGTCGCGTTCGGGCTCGAGTGCGGCCGGCGGGAGCGCGGCCTGAGTCCCTCGATCCCAAGCTCCTCGTAGCGGCGACACCACGTGTAGTAGAGCGTCCGCGAGATCCCGTAGTACCGACATGTCAGGGCGACGTTGCCGGTCACCTCCTCGGCATGGCGGATGATCGCCAGCCGCCTGGCCGCAGCCCGTGAGAGCTCCCGCTCGGTCATCGGTTCCCCCTTCCTCGAGAGAACCCGATATGTACACGATGTCAGTCAGTTCCAGATCTCCCCGGTGCCCCCGGCCCGAACCGGACGAAAGGGACGAATGTTGCCGAGCGCGTTCATGCAGCTAGAAGCGACGTACGACTTGGGCGCGTGAGCATCGAGGAGGCTCAACCATCACCTCGGCCGAGGACCTCTCTCGGATGGTCGGCGTGGACGCAGGCGCGAGGGGAGGTCCAACCCCGATGCCGACAGCGGCCCACTTGATCGGGGAGGTCTGCGAAAGACCGAGGGGTCGGGAGAACCGGATCATGCGCCTGGTTGTCGTTCGAGTTCCCACCTCTCGGGAACTAGCGGCCCAGGACAGGTGGACGCGACCACCTCAGAGGTCAGCGTGTCCCCTTCGAGCTGGTACTCCACGTGAGCGTCTCACCTGGGCAGAATCGCCCGTTCCCGTCGAACGTGAACGTGAGAGTGTTCGCATCGGCTGTCCACGTACCCGAGGTCTTACCGAGGGCGCCGAGGCTACGGTTCTCCCAATCGAAGGTTCCGTTCTCGTCGAGGGTCATCGTCACATCATCGAATCCGGGTACGGTTTGCCACGTTCCCGCGAGACTGGAACTCGTGGATGCATCCGCCGCGGAGCTGGTGGCGCTGGAGTCCGCATCCTCTCCGCACGACGCCCCGACGGCTAGAAGCAGCGCCGCAACCGCCGCCCACCAAATCGTTCGACCAATTCCTTTTGCTCCGCCCCATGATCCCGCCCCTCCCTTCACATCGAGCTCGCTCAGCGGTCTCATGCCGCCCTGTCGCCAGCCACCGCCACAGGCATGCACGCGTTCCAACCGGTCATCCGGCCAAGCGGCCTCATCGCGCGAACGGCAGCGTCGCCGTTCGCTGCCTGCCGGTCATCTGCCTGAGACCGTCGGAAGAACCAGAGGTAGCCGAACAGGAGCGCTCCCGACGCCCCGGCGAAGATCGGGACCACCCACACCGCCGCCACCCAGATGTCTGTCATCCGAACCACCACCCTTCTCCGGGCCCTGGGTTTTCCGTCACCGGCGCGCCGGTTTTGAAGACCCTGTGACCGCTGTTTCCTCGTGATGCGAACGTAGCGAGCCCAAGCCTCCAGCACATCGGGGAACGCATGCGTTTCTGGCTCAGGGCGAGCCCCGATGATGTGTTAGGCGTGCGGTGCGACAGAGACCCTCGCCGAGGAGGGGCGTGTCCCGCTTCGGCATCGTTCAATGATGTCCCTGCCGGTGGCTTCAGAGAACGACGATGCCGTCGTACGTGGCAGGACCGTCACCGATGAGCGAGAGCTTGAGTGAGCCCTTCGCTCCGTCCAGGCTGCCGGTTCCCCCCGTGATGTGCTGTTCACCCTGGATGAGGATGACCGCGCCCGTCTCGAGATCCAACCTGCCGGAACCGTGCCACGTCGATTCGAGCGTCCCGCACCGTCCATCGACGCACGCGTCAGTGATGATCTCTGTGCCATTCACGCGGATCTCGCCTGTGACGAGATTGAGGGAGATGGCCTCATCGAAGGTGCCGGTGCCCGAGATGTCGCCGGACCACGTCTCCTTCTTCTCGACACACTGGATCCGCAACACCATCCCCGTCAACGTCGGCTCACCGCAGGTCCCAGGGGATGTCTCGAAACTCGTGCCGGTCACACGCACCGTGGCTGCGTTCGCGACGCTCGTTCCGGCAAGTACGAGCACAGCGCCCAGTGCCCACTCCCAGTGAAGCCCTTGCGATCTTCATCCTCCTCACCCCCTACTCAGCCGCGACCTCCAAGTGCGGTCATGGGATCGACACCGAGGTGGGGATCATGACCGCGTCGACCACGTGGATCACGCCATTCACCGCTTCGATGTCCCCTTCAATCACGGTCGCCCCGTCGACGTGGAGCACACCGTCGACGAGCGTGAGCTGGATCGGGATCTGGAGAGCCTCGACCTCGCTAGCGCCAGCCTCGACCTCGGACCGCAGGTCACTCAAGGTGTGGGTTCCCCTGAGGACGTGATGGTCGTAGACGACTTGAAGGTCCCTCACGTTGTCATCGTTGCGGAGCCAATCGAGGGCATCTGGGGGAAGCGCAGCGAACGCGTCGTCCGTCGGCGCGAACAACGTGATGTCGAGCTGGGGCGCCGTGAGGGAGTCGAGGGCTATCCTGGGCATGTCTTGCTCGGTGATCTCAATGAGCGTGTCGAACCGGTCATCGGCCGCCAGGATCGCCGCGATCGTCCCCTGCGGGTAATCTGCGGGACCGTCCGCGGTCGATTCGCACGCGCCCAGTGCGACCGACACGATCAGCCCTGTCATGAGGGCGGGTAATGTGCGCCCCAGCAGGCGGGAGGGATCCCGGATGGCGCGCCGCAGGGCGGCTCGCGCCCTCGATCTTGTCCCTCCCATGCGCCTTCGCCTCCATCCATGTCGGGCCCTGTTGACCCGAGCACCTGGTCCACGACGGCGACGATAGGGGTCCGATCGGGACGAACGCATCGGGGCCACCACCCAGCTCGGCTTCGGGGCTACCCCCGATGAGGTAGGTGTGCTTCGATGCCACCATCCGGACATGGTCGCGACGGCTCTTCTCGTGGACGACCACGCCGGCTTCCGAGCGCAGGCCCGCGTGCTCCTTAGGTCGGCCGGGTTCGAGGTCGTCGCCGAGGCTGAGGATGCGGCCGGCGCCCTCGAGACGGCAGGGACGCTGCGACCCGACGTCATCCTGCTGGACGTCCAGCTTCCCGACGGGAACGGCTTCGACGTCGCCCGTGCCGTCCTGGACGGAGACGATCCCCCGATCGTCATCCTGATCTCGAGCCGCGAGGCATCCGACTACGGGACGCGGATCGACCGTTCCGGAGCGCGCGGGTTCATCTCCAAGGCGGAGCTCTCCGTCGCCGCCATCACCGCCCTCGTTCGGGGGGATCCGTGAACCGCCGGCGACGTGTCGCGCTGTGGGTCCTGGCAGTCGTGATCGTGATCGTGGGGGACGCCGGATTCCTCGTGTATCGCGTGGGGCCGTTCGGCGGGAACCTGGCATTCGATGTCACCGTCGACGCTGCCATCGGCTTCGCGACGATGGCCGCGGGCATCGTGACGTGGTCCAGACGCCCCGAGGGCACGATCGGTCCGCTGCTGTTCGCGGCGGGCGCCGCCTGGGGCCTCACGGGCGTCTACGCGTTCGGCGCCTTCCCCTACCTCGTCGCCGCACCCGGCGACACGCAGGTCTTCACGGACCTCCTGGTGGTCGTCGGCTCCGTCCTGCTCCCGCTGCACTACGCGATCCTCCTGCACCTGCTGCTCGCTTATCCGGAGGGAGTCCTCCATGGCGGGCTCGAGCGAGCCTTGGTCGTAGGGGTGTACGGCCTGGTGGTTCTCCGGACCATCGCGATCTTGTCGGACCCGGTCGACAACGCCATCCTCTTCTTCGCCGGCTATCCGCCGTTCCCGTTCATGGGCGTCGCGGCGTTCCTCTACTTCAGCGCTGTCGCGGTCGCCGCGTTCGTCATCCTCGGGCGCCGATGGTTGAGATCGACGCGCACGGCCCGGCGGATCGTGACGCCGGTCCTGGGCGCGGCTCTTCTCCTTGCAACGGCCGAGATCGCCGCCGCGTTGGTGAATCTGTTCGGCAGATGGGGCCCCGCATGGGGGAGCCTCGGCCTCTCCACCAACTCGAGGGGCCCGGTGTTGGTCTCTGCCTGGGGCATCCTCGCGAGGCTGGCCGTGCCGGTCGCGTTCCTGTTCGGGCTGTTCCGGAGCACCATCGAGCGCTCGAGGGTCGGCGATCTGGTCATCGAGCTCGGCGCCAGGCAGGACACAAGCCTCAAGGAAGCACTGGCGCGCACGCTCCACGACCCGTCGGTCGAGCTCGCGTACTGGATCCCTGCCAGGAGCGAGTTCGTAGATGCGGCGGGACGCCCCGTGTCCCTGCCAACTGAGGGATCGGAGCGCGCCGTCACGATGGTGGAGCGGGAGGGAGAACCGCTGGCCGCGATCGTCCACGACCGCTCCTTGCTCGATGAGCCGGCCCTCGTCCAGGCCGCATCTGCGGCCGCACGCCTCGCCATCGACAACGAGCGGTTGCAGGCGGAGGTCCGGGCCAAGCTGGCAGAGGTGCAGGCCTCGCGGGCACGCATCGTCGAGGCCGGGGACGCCGAGCGCCGCCGAGTCGAGCGGAACCTGCACGACGGGGCCCAGCAGCGGCTCGTGACCCTGTCGCTCGCCCTCGGACTGCTCAAGGAACAACTCGCTCAGGACGGAGACCCAGCATTGGCCGCTCAGGTCGACGGGTTGTCGACGGAGCTCCGTCAGGCGCTGGAGGAGCTCCGGGAGCTCGCCCGGGGGATCCATCCGGCGATCCTCACCGAGGAGGGACTTCCCGCTGCCGTCACGTCCCTGGCCGATCGGGCGCCGGTGCCCGTGTCGGTCGAAGAGGGGCGCGTGGGCCGCGTTCCGGAGGCCGTGGAGGCCACCGCGTACTTCGTCGTCGCCGAGGCCCTCACGAATGTCGCCAAGTACGCACACGCGTCCCGGGCGTCGGTCCGCCTGCTCCGAGATGGCGACCGGTTGCAGGTCGAGGTGACCGACGATGGAGTGGGCGGGGCGGACATCGCAGCGGGGTCAGGACTGCGAGGCCTGGAAGACAGGGTTGCCGCCCTGGGCGGCGGGCTCTCGGTGGAGAGCAGTCCGGGAGCTGGCACCTTGGTCCGGGCGGAGATCCCGTGCGATGGGCGCTGAATCGGGCGCGGTCAAGACGTTCCTGATCGCGGACGTGCGCGGCTTCACCAGGTTCACCAACCGGCGAGGTGACGAGGCCGCCGCGGAGCTCACGACCCGGTTCTCCGAGCTCGTGCGTCGCGTGGTGGAGGAAGAGGGCGGCGCCGTGGTCGAGTTCCGCGGGGACGAGGCGCTCGCCACGTTTGACTCCCCTCGTCGTGCGATCAGGGCGGCCACCGACCTTCAGGCCAGGTTCGAGGCCGAAACGTTCGGCCAGCCGACGGGCGTACCGCTTCCCGTTGGCATTGGCCTGGAGGTCGGCGAAGCCGCTGCGGTGGACGACGGGTACAGAGGCAACGCGCTGAACCTCGCCGCTCGCCTCTGTGGTCTCGCGGGCCCGGGCGAGGTCTTGGCCAGCGCCGAAGTCGTCCACCTGGCGGGGCGGGTGGAGGGAGTTTCCTACGAGGACAAGGGCTCGATGGAGTTGAAGAACGTGGACGAGCCCCTGAGGGTGATCAGGGTGGTTCCCGAGGGCACCGACCCCGCCGAGCGGTTCGCGTCTCTCGGCGAGACATTCGCAACCAAGCTAGGAGACGAGCCCATCCGCGTCCTGTTGGCGGACGACTCTGTTCTGTTCCGCGAAGGACTGGCCCGCCTCCTTACAGATGCGGGGTTCCGGGTCGTCGATCAGGCCGGAGACGCGGACGAGCTGATGTCGAAGGTCCGCACGATCGAACCGGACCTCGTGATCACCGATATCCGGATGCCTCCCACCAACACCACGGAGGGCCTGGAGGCGGCTCGCGAAATCCGTGCTGAGCTTCCTACGGTCAGGGTCCTTGTGCTGTCCCAGTACGTCGAGGCTCGACATGCCGTGAACCTCCTCGAGGGCGCGCCCGACGGGGTCGGTTACCTGCTCAAGGACCGGGTATCCGATGTGTCGGAGTTCGCGGACGCGGCGCGCCGCGTGGCCCGGCGAGGCTCCGTCATCGACCCAGAGGTCGTGGCGGCATTGCTGCGCCGCGCGCGCACGCGGAGCCCCATCGAAGAGCTCACCGACCGCGAGCGCGAGATCCTGGTGCTGATGGCCGAGGGTCGGTCCAACCAGGCGATCTCGGAGCGCCTCTACGTCTCCCCAAAGACGGTAGAGGCCCATGTGGCGCACATCCTCAGCAAGCTCGGTCTCGTGCCTGCCGCCGACGACCACCGTCGGGTGATGGCGGTCGTGATGTACCTGCGCGAGCATTGAGGACCGGTCTATCCGAGATGCGGTCCGCCCCGGGTCAGCGCCCCGGCGGGGGCTGTGCTCTCCGATCCACGAAGCGGCGAGCAACCGTTGCCCGCCGAGGACGAACGGCCCGTCGTCTTCGTCCCTTTCGTCAGTGCCCCCGTGCCCCCGGCCCGAACCAGACGAAAGGGACGAAAGCTGTCAGCCGCGCTCGTCCAGATAGAAGCGACGTATCGCCTCGGGGCTGAGGCGACCCTTACCCCCCAGAATGGCGGTGGTGAAGCATGACCCCGTCCTACCGACAGGCCGGCCCGGGCCTGAACTCCACGCCCGTCCTCTGCCCAAGATGAGGAGCACCCTCTATTTGCCCGATAACCCGCTCCGCGTCTAGGATGCGGCCACCCTGACCCCAGTCGAGGAGGTCGACATGGCCAGAAAGTGGCGGAGAATCTCCCCCCGCTGGTTCCCCGTGCTGGTGGTTGGCTTGTTACTGCCGGTCGTCTCACCCGGCGCTACCGCCTCCGCTCAGATCCTCCAGAACGTCGATGTCAGCCTCCGACCGGGAAATGAGGCCGAACACGCCATCGCCATCAATCCCACGAATCCTTCCAACATCGTGGCGATGTCGACGCTGTCGGAGTCGACCGCGGTAGGACTGTTCGAGGGCATCTCCTTCGATGGGGGTCAGACGTGGACCCGGCAGTTCATCGGAACCGGAGAAGGGGACCCGCTGGGACCGATCTGCTGCGACGAGCAACTCGCATGGGACGAGTTCGGCAACCTGTGGATGGTCTACCTGTTCCTTGGCGGCAACGGCAACGTCCCCGTCGCCCTCTCCACCGACGGCGGGCTCACCTGGACGAAGGTGACAGAGATCGTGCCGGAGGGGGTGCGGGGCCACTGCACGGACTGCGCATCCAAGGGCAACGGCGCCCACACGAAGGGCACCCCCAGTGCGGATCAGCCCTCCATCTCGGCCGCGGCCGGAAGTGTGTGGACCAGCTACACGGTGTATCCATCAAGGACCGTTCAGGCCTCGGGGGCCTCCGTCACCGGCCTCGGCCAGCACGGCGATTTCACCGAGCCCGAGACCGTGCCCACGTCGCTCGGCATGGGCAACTACGGCGACACGGCGGTGGGACCGGACGGCCAGGTCATGACGGTCTACCAGGATCAGGACAACGGCCAGGGAGGAGCCAGGATCTACACCGCGGTCGATCCCGATGGTCTGGGGCCAGAGGGATTCGACGTGCCGCGCCTCCTCGCCCGGACCCGGGTGGGAGGCTTCGACTACCTCCCCATACAGCCGAATCGATCCTTCGATGCAGAGGCCAACCTGGCGTGGGACCGGAGCGGCGGTGCTCACAACGGTCGGGTCTACGCGATCTGGACCCAGGAAGTGAAGAACGAGAGCGACAACTTCGACATCATGTTCCAGTACTCCGACGATGACGGAGCGACCTGGACACCGGCTATCCGGTTGAACGATGACACCGGGACCAACAGCCAGGGGAATCCGGCCATCGCCGTCGATCAGACCTCGGGCGATATCGCTATCTCCTGGTACGACGCCCGTAATGACCTCGGGGACGGCGGGCCCGGTGACACCGACGGGATCCCCAACGACGACACCCAGATCTGGGCAACCTACTCCACGGACGGTGGGGTCACGTTCGTGCCGGACTTCCAGGTGAGCGAAGGCACGTCGAATTCGAGTGCGGAGGTGACAGGGAGCAGCTTCAACTTCGGGGACTACACGAAGCTGGCGTTCGATTCGGGAACGTTCTATCCAGCATGGTCCGACAACTCGAACAGCACCGGGGACAACCCGGACGGCACGCTGTCCAAACTGGATCTCTACACCGCGGCGGTCACGATCCCGTAGCCGCCGAGACCGGCCGCAGAGGCGTCCGGTACCGGTCAAGGCGGCCGGGCAAGCTACGCGCTTTGCCTTCACCTGTACGGTGAACGAGCGACGACAAGGCCATGGGCAAGATCACGTTCCCAGCCGACCCTCTGATCCTCGACCACCGGCTGAGGTCGTGCGGATTCGGGCGTTCGCGACGTGGCGGGCGAGGACCTCGAGAAGTTCGACGTGCCGACCCTGATCCTGCACGGGGAGGACGACCAGATCGTGCCGGTGCAAATCTCGGCTATGAAGTCCGCCGGAATCATCAAGGACGCGAAAGAGGTCATCACCCGGGCGCGCCGCACGGGATCACGGCCACGCACCAGGACGAGATTGACTCCGAGCTGCTCAGGTTCTTGGAGAGCTAGCGGCGGTCGCCACCCGACGATCCGGCCTGAAGGGGTCCAAAACGCTCGTCCGGTGGCCTCCCTTCACTTGGCGACGTCCGAGCCGATGGAATCAGCGAGGGCTGCGGCTAGGAACCGGTAGGCCCACTCCTCAGCGAACCTTCTCGAGTCGGCGAACACGACCTGTACCTCCGGGTAGCGCACCTGCAGGCGGGCCAGCATGTCCCCGAGCCAGGCACCAGAGACATGCTCGAGTTTGAACAGGGCCGAGTAGCGTCCTTCGACGACCACGGCAGCCGCGTAGCCAATCGTGCTGTTCGGTGGGTTCAGAGCGACCTTCGATAGCGAATCTCGTTCATCTCGATCGGCAGGACGTCGTGGGAACGGCGGCGCTTTGTACCGTCTTCCCGCATACCGTGCTTCTCGTAGAAGCGACAAGCCCGGCCGTTCTCCCGGCGCACCCAGAGCGTGAGGACGTCGTGTCCGGCGGCACGCGAGTGCTCGACCGCCGCATCCATCAGGGCTGGAGCCACTTCCGTCCCTGCAACCTCTTCCGTGACGTAGAGGCTGCCGAGTTCGGAGGTCTCGGCGGGAACGTCGGCGTCTGGGCTCGGTAGCACGTACGCGTAGCCG
>Ga0209874_1000026_pt1 | contig 35973 bp, 35 predicted proteins | sample GWRWN1_20_30_FD_187216 | JGI IMG/M metagenome (GOLD analysis project Ga0209874, IMG submission 187216) | Riverbed sediment microbial communities from areas with no vegetation in Columbia River, Washington, USA - GW-RW N1_20_30 (SPAdes)... | ecosystem: Environmental > Aquatic > Freshwater > River... | reverse complement strand
GCCGTCCGGCGACCACGCCGGTGTGTACGCACGGTCGTGCGTCAACCTGCGGACGGCCGAGCCATCGGGGCGCATCACATAGACGTCCGTGTAGTTGTCCGGATAGTCCCGATGCGACGTGAATAGGATGGAACGGCCGTCGGGCGACCAGTCCACCTGCCACCCTTCGCCAGCGGAGGACAGGTCCACGACCTTCGAGCCGTCGGCCTGCGCGATGTACATCACGTGGTCCCCAGTGAGATTCGAGTTGAAGGCGATCCGGGACCCGTCCGGCGACCACGACGGGTACTCGCCGCCCTCGGTGTGGGGCAGGACCCGGAGGGCCGTCCCGTCCGGTTTGATCACCGAGAGGCCTGCGCGCCCGGCGAAGGCGATCAGCGATCCGTCGGGCGACCAGGCCGGCGATAGGCCCGCGGCCAGCCGCCGCTGCCCCGTGCCGTCGGCGTTCATGACCCAGATCTCCGGCTCGCCGCTTCGTTCGGATCGAAACGCGATCTGCGTGCCGTCTGGCGACCACGACGGGTCGAAGTCGGGTGCGGGGGAATGCGTAAGCCGGGTCAGGTCCGTGTCGTCGGCGTCGATCGTCCACACGTCGTCGAAGTTGTCGAACGCGATCCGCCCGCTCGGCCCCGGCGCGTCAGAGACTGCCGTGGACGGAGACGGGCGATCCTGTCGCTGCTCCCGATCGGACCCCCCGCCGCACGCCCCCAGTACCAGGGCCCCCGCCAGAACCATCGAGAAGATGCGGCCCCTCCTCATGCCCTTTTGTACTCCCCGGCCAGCCCCGCGGTTCCCAGTCGATCGAGGGCAGTCGGCGCTGTCAAACGACCTGGTCAGCGTGCCCCCGGGCAGGATTCGAACCTGCGCTCCCGCCTCCGGTGGGAGTTGACAAACGCCTCGTCCTCGCTCTGAACGCGCCCTCCTGTGCCAAGGGTCGACGACATGAAGACGTTCACGAATCGCTGATCGGGCATGGCCGGCGAAACGAGCGTCACTCTCACGGTATCGGGACTCTCCTCCTGGGCATCTACCACTTGGCGAAGATCGTCCGCTGTCCGTGCGTCGTATGCTCCTCGGCTATCAAGGGCGTAATACATCGGCATCGGTTCACCCGTAGTGACTGGCAAGTTGGCAAGTACGGGCGGAGTAAGTCCTCAAGTCGCGCGATGAGGTTCCAATCCGGCACGTGGACCTGGGGCAAGTCAAACAAGTCCTCTTGGTACAGGCGAGGCACGAAGCCCGAAGTTAAGGGAGCCGCGCGGGGTCCGCCCGGGGTCCAGCGGAAAATCCGTAGGTCGGCCCGGAATACGGAAATCGCCGCCTAGCAGCGATTTCGTAGGTGGGCGCACCTGGGATCGAACCAGGGACCTCCCGCGTGTGAAGCGGGCGCTCTCCCGCTGAGCTATGCGCCCCAGCGAAGGGTCAGCTTAGCCGCGAACCACGCTGGTACCATGCGCTTCGCCCGGCCGCGCTAAGTGGGGAGCTAGCGGTTCCCTGAACCCGCAATCCGCTCTAGCGGGGCCGAATCCCTTCCCGAGGGGGTTGTTGTTCGAAGTAGGGCTTGCGCACGCGAGCATTGACGGCCAGGTTCCGCGCACTGGGAGCCTGCGAACCGCGTCAGATCCGGAAGGAAGCAGCGCTAAGCAGTTTCTCTCAGGTGCCGCGGATCAGCCTGGCCTGAGCGAGCGTCGCCGGCACCGCTTCGAGAGCGCCCTCGACGGCAGGTGCGCGGCCGGGCTTAAACTCCTCTCACCGCGTGGCCGCCCTCTACCGTAAATATCGCCCGCAGGACTTCGACGAGGTCGTGGGCCAGGAAGCGGTGGTTCGTACCCTGCGGAACGCGATCGAGCGGGATCAGATCCGCCAGGCCTACCTGCTCGCGGGCCCGCGCGGAACCGGCAAGACCTCCCTCGCGCGCATCCTGGCGAAATGCCTCAACTGCGAGCAGGGCCCGACCGCTTCGCCGGACAAGACGTGCAACTCGTGCCTCACGATCGCCGCGGGGACCTCCCTCGACGTGATCGAGATGGACGCCGCGAGCCAGCGCGGGATCGACGACATCCGCGAGATCCGCGAGCACGTCATCCTCCAGCCCGTCGAGGGCCGCTACAAGGTCTACATCCTCGACGAGGCGCACCAGCTCACGGACGCCGCCTGGAACGCGCTCCTCAAGATGATCGAGGAGCCTCCGCCGCACCTCGTCTTCGTCTTCTGTACGACCGAGCTCCAGAAGGTCCTCGCGACGGTGCGCTCGCGCTGCCAGACCTTCCTCTTCGCACGACCGCGGCTGGCCGAGCTGACGAGGCTCCTGAGGCGAGTGGCCGACGGGGAGAAGATCGAGGCGCCCGACGCCGCGCTGTCCCTGGTCGCGCGGAGCGCACGCGGAAGCTTTCGCGACGCCGTCTCCACCCTCGACCAGCTTTCTGCCGCGACGGACGGGGAGATCACCGTGCAGGCCGTCCTCCAGCTCCTCGGAGCCGTCGAGGAGGAGGCGCTCTTCCGCATCTGCGACCTCGTCGTCGACAGGGACACCGCCGGCCTCCTGAACTTCGTCGAAGAGCTCGCGGAGCAGGGGCAAGACCTCTCCCGCCTGGTGAACGACCTGCTGGAGCACCTCCGCCACGTGCTGCTCGTCCAGCACCTGGGCGAGGTCCCGGACTCGGTGCCCGCGACCCCGGAGACCCGCGACCGCCTGCACGCGCAGGCGAACCAGCTGGGAGAACCGGACGTCCTCCGGCTGATCGATCTCCTTGCTGTCGCCGTCGACGACGTCCGCGAGGGAGGAGACCCGCGCCTTCCGCTCGAGCTCGCGCTCGTGAAGGTGACGCGGCCGGGGGCGGATCTCTCGCGGCAGTCTCTCTCTTTCCGCCTCGAGCAGCTCGAGAGCAAGAGTCGCGGCCAGCCGCAGAAACCCCGCGAGCCCGTCGCGCCCGCCTCCGAGCCCTCCCCTCCCACCGAAGCGCGGCCGGCGCTCGAGCTGAACGAGCTTCAGTCGGCGTGGAAACAGGCAGTTCTGCCGGCGGTGGGAGAGCGCTCGATTCCCACCGCCTCCGTCCTCAACGAGGCGCGCCCGATCGAGCTGGCCGGCGACCGCCTGGTGATCGAGTTTCCGCCCGCGGCCTCCTTCCATCGCAACCTGGCCGAGGAGCCCAAGAACGCGAGCCTCCTGGCGGAGGTCCTCTACGAAGTCACCGGCCGGCGGTTGACGCTTGCCTTCGCCGTCGGTGAAGGCGGGGCGGACGAGCCGGACAGCGAAGAAGCGCCCGCCGCCACTGAGGAAGAGATCATCTCGCTGATGAAGAGCACGTTCGACGCCAAGGAGGTCGACGAGACACGATGAGCATGGACATGAACAAGATGCTCCAGCAGGTGCAGCAGATGCAGGAGCAGATGGCGCAGGCGCAGGAAGAGCTGGCCCACGAGACGGTGGAGGCGTCCGTCGGCGGCGGGATGGTCGTCGTCAAGGCGAACGGTGCCGGGGAAATCATCGAGATCAAGATCTCGCCGGAGGCGATCGACCCGGACGATCCCGAAGGGCTCGCCGACCTCGTGCTCGCCGGCGTCAACGAGGCGCTGCGGAACGCCCAGGAGCTGATGCAGTCGAAGCTCGGAGGCGCGATGGGCGGCCTCAAAGGCCTAGGCCTTCCAGGCCTCTAGGCAGAATAGGCGGCGGTGCCTCGGCCCGTCACGTCACCCGGACTCTGGCGCGCGAAAAGCGAGCCAGGCACGGACGCAGGGAGCCCGCGTATCGAAAGAGATACGCGGGCGACCGAGGACACCGCCTGGCGACGCTTTGCAGCCGCTCAGAGGACTGGTAGTCGTGGCGGGGCGAGGCACTAATGTTCAGCCCGCTCGTCGACAACCTGATCGGCCAGCTCTCCCGCCTCCCAGGGGTGGGCACCCGCACGGCCCAGCGGCTCGCCTTCCACCTCCTGCGGGTTTCGGACGAGGAGGCGGTCGCGCTCGCGGAGGCGATCCGCGAGGTCAAGGCGAAGATCGGCTTTTGCCGCGAGTGCGGGAACCTGACCGAGACGGAGCTCTGCACGATCTGCCAGGACACCCGCCGCGACCACTCCGTCATCTGCGTCGTCGAGCAGCCGGTCGACCTCCTGTCCGTCGAGCGGACGCACGAGTACAGAGGGGTCTACCACGTGCTCGGTGGTGCGCTCTCGCCGCTTGACGGCGTCGAGCCGCAGCACCTCCGAATCGACGAGCTCCTCGGGAGAGTCGAAAGGAACGGAGTGGAGGAAGTCGTCCTGGCAACCAACCCGAACATGACCGGCGAAGCGACAGCCGCGTACCTCGCCGACCGCCTGCGCGACCGCACGCGCGTCACGCGCCTCGCGAGCGGCCTTCCGGTCGGAGGCGACCTCGAGTACGCCGACGAGGTCACGCTCGGCCGCGCGCTGTCGGGCCGCCGGCCGATGTGATCCGGATGAGCGAGACCGCCTTCGAGATCGTTCCGGCCGTCGAGACGGACGAGGCGCCGCCGCACGTCGGCACCCTCGTCCTCAAATTCGGTGGAACGTCCGTCGCCGATCCCGAGAAGATCCGGCGGGTCGCCGCGCGTCTCGTCGCGGCCAAGCGGGCGGGCGGGCGCGTCGTCGGCGTCGTCTCGGCCATGGGCCAGCACACGGACGAGCTCGTGGCTCTCGCGCGCGAGGTGTCCCCTCGCCCCGAGCCTCGCGAGCTGGACATGCTCATCTCGGTCGGCGAGCGGGTCTCCTGCGCCCTCGTTGCCATGGCCATCTCCGACCTCGATCAACAAGCGATCTCCTTGACCGGCTCGCAGGCGGGCATCGTCACCGACACCGTCCACGGGAAGGCGAAGATCGTGGAGGTGCGCGCCCCAGGGCTCGCGCGGATCCACCAGGCGCTCGATGAGGACAAGATCGTGCTCGTCGCGGGGTTCCAGGGCGTATCCACCGATTTCAACATCACGACGCTCGGCCGCGGCGGCTCCGACACGACCGCCGTCGCCCTCGCGGCCGCGCTCAGCGCCGACGCGTGCGAGATCTATACCGACGTCGACGGCGTCTTCACGGCCGACCCTCGCATCGTTCCGGACGCGCGCAAGCTCCACGCGGTCAGCTACGAAGAGATGCTCGAGATGGCGGCCTCGGGTGCGCGGGTGCTTGCGCTACGCTCGGTGGAGTTCGCGCGGAACCACGGCGTGAAGCTCCACGTCCGCTCCACCTTCACCGAGGAGACCGGGACGTGGATCACCGAGGAGGACGAGCGCATGCTGGAGAAGGCAATGATCTCGGGCGTCACGCACACGCTCGAGGAGGCTGTCTACCGCGTCGAGGGCGTCGACCGAGCCGACCTCTTCTCGGCCCTGGCCGAAGCGCCCGTCTCCGTGGACACGATCATCCAGACCGACGGCCCGATCCTCTTTTCGGCGCCGGTCGAGGATCGCGAGCAGACCGCGGCGGTGCTCGAGCGGCTCGGAGCGAAGTGGAACGAGCAGGACGGCCTCGGCAAGGTGAGCGTGATCGGGGCCGGCATGAAGAGTCATCCCGGGATCGCCGCACGAACGTTCGCGACGCTGCGCGATCTCGGGCTGGAGCCGCAACTCGTGGCCACGTCTCCGATCAAGATCGCCTTCTACGTTCCTCAGGACGAGGTGGAGCGCGCGGTGAAGGGCCTGCATGACGCCTTTGAGCTCTCCTCCGCCGACGCGGAGCGTGGGCACGCCTGACCTTCGCATCGGTGTGGTCGGCGCGACCGGGGCTGTGGGCACGGTCACGCTCCAGCTCCTTGCGGAGCGCGGCTTCGAGAACGTGCGCGCCTTCGCCTCTTCCAGGTCGGCTGGGAAGACCGTCGTGTACGGCGATCGGGAGCTGGCCGTAGAGGAGGCTACGCCGGAAGCGTTTGCGTCCGGCAACCTCGATCTCTGCTTCTTCTCCGTGGGCACAGAGGCGAGCCTTGAGCTCGTGCCGCCGGCCGCTGCCGGGGGTGCTGTCTGTATCGACAAGTCCGATGCCTTCCGTCTCACCGAGGGGGTGCCGCTCGTCGTGGCGGGCGTGAACGACGAGGTGCTCAACGGCGACGAGATCGTCGCCAACCCGAACTGCTCGGCCATCCAGCTCGCCTGCGTCCTCAAGCCCCTGAGCGACGCGGCCGGGCTCGCAGGCGTGCGCCTGGCGACCTACCAGTCGATGTCCGGTGCCGGCGACGCCGGCATCGAGCGGTTGCGCGCAACCCAGCCCATGGAAGCCGACCTCGCCATGGACTGGGATCTGGAGGGCGACGAGTTCTCCGAGGAGTCGAAGCTCCGCGCCGAGACGCGCAAGATTCTGGGGCTTCCGGACGTGCCCATCCAGGCCACGTGCGTCCGCGTCCCCGTGCTCGTAGGCCATTCGCAGGCCACGTGGGTGGAGACGGTCGAGCCGCTTTCGCCGGACGAGGCGAGCGAGCTGTTGGCGGCCGCACCTCACGTTCGCCTGGCCGAGTTCCCAACGCCCAAGGAAGCCGCCGGCGAGGACGATGTTCTCGTCGCGCGCATCCGGCAGGACCTGACGGACCGCCGCGGCCTCGCGCTCTGGTCGGTCTGCGACAACCTCCGCAAGGGCGCCGCCCTGAACGCCGTCCAGATCGCGGAGGCGCTCCTCGAGCGCCGCCTCCTTCCGGCCTAGTCCTTTTCAGACCCCGGGGTCTGACCCCGGTGTGTTCTGATTAGACGGGTCGCTCGGGGACGGGTGCGGGCGTGAAGGCTTCCTTCACCTTGCGCCAGACGACGGCGCTCGGACCTTCCAGTACCGGCTGGAGGCCACCGAGCTCGAGCCGAGCCAGGGCGACGTCTCCCTCCCAGCGGAGCGGATAGAAGCCGAAGTCGGCGAGGAAGTCAGACGGGAAGATGGTGCGGTGGACGAGGAAGCGCTCGTACGCGCTCGTCCCCTCGGGGTAGCGGTAGCCGAACGTCTCCACTGCCTTCGCTCCCTGGTCGCGAGCCTCTCCGATTGCGGCGAGGAAGAGACTCTGGAGGACCCAAAGCGTGTTCGGATCGACGAGATAAACGCACGTGATCAGGACGGCGTCGTCCGAAGGAGGCCCTGCCGGAAGCTCCCACGCCCGCGGGAAATGGCCGGCCGGCCCGTACTGGATGAAGCCGAGCAAGCTGTCGGCGTCGCCGAAGTAGAGGGTCCCCCACGCCCCCCAGTCGTCCTCGATCTTCTCCGCCCACTTCCCCTTGGCGGCGACCCGGTGGCCGCGGGACTGCCAGAACACGCACCCGACGCACGGCGGCGGCGCGTGAGCGATCGACGCGGCGGTTACGGGGTGGAGCCGGACGGGCACTGAGACCTCAACGTGAGCTTAGTGGCCTCGGGCCGCGCGAGGAACCGAAACGGCACGAGGCTCGTGCCCAGCCCACGGGAGACGTGCAGCGTTCCCGCGGGCGTCTCGTGGACGCCTTCCCAGTGGTGTGCGCGTAGATGCTCCAATCGCAGCTTGCCGCGCGGCGTGGGCAGGCAGATCTGGCCGCCGTGGAGGTGGCCCGCGAGGATGAGGTCGTAACTCGCCGGCGGCAGCCACTGCGTGACGTCGGGGAAGTGGAAGAGAAGAATGCGGAGGTCGGCGTCGGGATCAGCCAACCGCTCCAACTTCGGCCACTCCCAGTCCTCTGCCGGCCCGCCGCCCGCTATCTGCACTCGCTTGCCTCGGATGTCGACCACCACACTCGAATCGTCGAGAAGTGCCGTGCCCAGAGCGGAGCGAGCCTCGTCGACGTCATGGTTTCCCAGTACCGCGTAGACGCCGTGGCGGCTGCGGAATCGCCGGAGCACGTCGGTCAAACGCGTCTCGCCGCGTCGCCGGGACAGCAGGTCGCCGGTGAGGGCGACGAGATCGACCTCTCCCTCCTCGGACCACGCGACCGCGCGCTCGAGCGTCCTCCCGTTCAGCGACGCCGTGCCCAGGTGGAAATCCGAGAGGTGGAGGATCGTGAAGCCGTCGAGCTCCGGCGGTAGGCGATTCACGCGCGTTTCCACCTCTCGAAGCTCGACCCACTGCGCCTCGAACAGCGCCCACGCCGCGCCGATCCCAGCCACAGCGCCAATTGGCTGCAAGATTCGGCGCGCTCGATGCATCTGTATACGTGGAGGGGCAAGCCGGCCCGGTTTCTTAGCCGGGCCGGACCTTTCTCGGGATCCTGACGGGTGCGCCCAGGAGCCCGAAAACGATCAGGGGGCTTCGACCTTCTCGAGCACCGGCGTCACCGGAACGACGTGGCGCTTGAACTGCAGCTCCGATTCCTCGAGCCCCGCCGCGACTCCGATCAGCTGGGACAGATGGAGGATCGGCATCTGGTAGCGCTTGCCCGTGGACGCCTCGAGCTTCTGCTGCCAGGCGTCGAGCGAGAGGTGACAGAGCGGGCACGGCGTCACCATCACGTCGGCCCCGGCCTCGATCGACTGCTCGATCGGCTGGATCAGCTCGCCGAGCGCAACCTCTTCACGGGCCTGGATGATCGGGAAGCCGCAGCACTTGATCTTCGCGGGATAATCGATCGGCTCGCCGCCGCAAGCCTCGATGATGGCCTCGAGCGACCAGGGACGGTCCGGATCCTCGAACCCGAGGAGCTTTGACGGGCGGAGGATCTGGCAGCCGTAGAAGGGAGCAACGCGCAGCCCCTTCAGGCCCTTGTGCGCCACCTCCTTCAAGCGCTCATAGCCGTCTCCGTCGGCGATCAGCCAGAGCAGGTGCTTGACCTCGACGCCGCCCGAGTAACGAGGGGCGCCGACGGTCTCGAGGTTGTCGCTCACCCGCTCCCGCAGGGCGTCGTCGTTCTGAAGCTGGAAGTTCGCCTGGCGCAGGTTGAGCGTGCAGACGTTGCAGATGGTCATGAGCGTGTTCGCGCCGGTCGCCTCCGCATACGCCAGGATGCGCGCGTTCAGGTGTAGGTAGTAGTCGGGCTCGGCCTCGTGGATGTCGCCAGCGCCGCAGCAGGTGACCGCCTCCAGCTCGTCGAGCTCGATCCCGAGCTTCGGGGCGAGCGCCTGCGTCGAGGTGTCGAGTTCCTTGGCCGAGAGCGAGGCCAGGCAGCCCTTGTAGTAGGCGACCCTCATGCACCGTCTCCGTCTGAAGGATGCTCGATACGCGAGAGCGCCTTCTCGCCCTGGACGATTCCGGCCGCGCCCGCGCGTCCCTGCGAGTGGACGAGCTCGTGGAGGCCGCGAGCCTCCTGAACCCGGTCGGCCACATGTGGCGGGACGGGGGGCGGCACCTTTCCGTGCTTGGCGAGCGAGATGGCGAACTTCGTCTGCTTGATCGCGGAGACGACCCCTTGCGTCTTGGGGACGAGCTCCGTCTCGCGGAGCCAGCCGGTCGTCTTGGCGGAATGCACGAACCACTTGGCGTGCTTGGCGCCGAGATCGCGGTCGATGCCCTCCTTGATCGACTCCGCGCCGAGCTTGGCGATCGCGTCGCGCGGGTCGACGCCCTTCGGACAGCGTTCGTTGCAGAAATAGCAGCGCGTGCAGTCCCAGATCCCGTGCTCGTCGTTGTAGGACTCGAGCCGCTCCACCTGCGCGCGCTCACGCGGGTCGCCGACGAAGCGGAAGCCCTTCGCCAACGCAGCGGGCCCGAAGAACTCGGGATCGGATTCCATCGAGTTGCACTCGGAGACGCAGCAGCCGCACATGATGCAGAGCGACTCCTTGTGGATCGGGTTCATCTCCTCCTGCGTGTGGCGAAACTCCCGCTCAGGGATCTCCTCGTAGCCGGTGTCGAGCCAGGGCTTCATGCGGCGGATCTTCGTCCAGAACGGCGTCATGTCGACGACGAGGTCCTTGAGGACAGGCATGTTCCCCATCGCGGAGATCACGGGGACGTGCCCCCGCTCGACGATCGGCTTCATCCGCTCCTTGCACGCGAGGATCGCGCGTCCGTCCATGCGCATGCCGCAGGAACCGCAGATCATCATGCGACAGCTCTTGCGGAAGCCGAGCGTGCCGTCGACCTGGTCCTTGACGATGTCGAGGACGTCGAGGAGGCACGCCCATTCCGGAGCCTCCACATTGTAGTGCTTGAGCGCGCGCTCGCCGGTCTCCGGGTCGAAGCGCCAGATCTTGAGAGCGACGTCCATTAGTAGGTCCTTTCCTGCGGTTGCCACTTCGTCATCCGCACGGGCTCCCACGACAACTCAGGACCATCATCGCGCCAGGAGACGAGCGTGTGCTTGAGGAAGTTCTTGTCGTCGCGCTCGGGATAGTCGTCTGGTCGCGCGTGCGCGCCGCGGCTCTCCTTGCGTGCGAGACCGGCTTCGACCATGCAGGCTGCGAGCTCGAGCAGGAACCCGAGCTCGAGCGCCTGGGTGAGATCGTTGTTGAAGATCTGGCCCTTGTCGTCGACCACGACGCCCTCGTAACGCTCGCGCAGGCCGGCGACGATCTCTCCCTGCCTCTTCATTCGATCCTCCCGCCGGAAGACGCCGAAGTTCTCGTGCATCGTCTGTGCCATCTCGTCCCGAATCCCGTGCGGCCGCTCGCCGGCCGTGCGGTCGAGGAGCGTGCCGAGCTCCCGCTCCGCGTCGGCCTGGAGCGACTCCGGCACCGTGACCGTCGTGTGCGAGAGCGCCCACTCGGCCGCGGCCTTTCCGGCGCGCTTGCCGTACGTGATCGTTTCCATGAGGGCGTTTCCGCCCAGCCGGTTGGCTCCGTGGACGGACACGCACGCCACCTCTCCCGCTGCATACAGACCTTCGAGCGACGTCTTGCCCCAGAGATCCGTTTCGACGCCGCCCATGTGGTAGTGGGCGCCGGGGCGAACCGGAATGGGGTCGTGGATCGGATCCACGCCGGCGAAGACCATGGAAAGCTCGCGGGTGCCGTGCAGGCGTTCGATGATCCGCTCGGCGCCGAGATGGCGAAGGTCGAGCAGCACGTTTCCGTCGATACCTCGCCCCTCGTCGATCTCCGTCTGCTCCGCCCGTGAGATGACGTCCCGGCTCGCGAGCTCCATCGCGTTCGGCGCGTAGCGCTTCAGGAAGCGCTCGCCCTCGGCGTTGAGCAGGTACGCGCCTTCCCCCCGGCAGCCCTCGGTGATGAGCACGCCCGTGGGCGAAAGCGTCGTCGGGTGGAACTGCATCATCTCCATGTCCTTCAGAGGCACGCCTAGACGGAGCGCCATCGTCATCCCGTCACCTGTGCACGCGTAGGCGTTCGTCGTGCCCTGATAGAGGCGCCCGGCCCCGCCGGTGGCGATGATCACGGTCTTGGCGCCGATCGTCTTCAGGCCGCCGTTCACGAGATCCCAGGAGATCACCGCCTGGCAGCGGCCCTCGTTCTCGACGAGCTGCCAGGCAAAGAACTCCTCGTAGACCTGGAGGTCCCGTTTCATGATCTGCTCGTAGAGGACGTGGACGAGGACATGGCCGGTGATGTCCGCCGCATACGCCGTGCGCGGCTCGCCGGCTGCGCCGAAGGGGCGCTGGGCGATGCGGCCGTCCTCCGTGCGCGAGAAGACCGCACCCCAGTGCTCGAGCTGGTAGACGTCAGCGGGCGCCTCCTCGCAGAGAACCTCGATCGCATCCTGGTCGCCGAGGTAGTCCGAGCCCTTGACCGTGTCGTAGGCGTGCTTCTCCGGATCGTCCTCGGAAGCATTGCCGAGAGCCGCGTTGATGCCTCCCTCGGCGGCTCCGGAGTGGCTGCGGACCGGATGGATCTTGGAGATGAGGGCGACGTCCGCGCCTGCGTCGTGAGCCTCGATGGCGGCGCGCATGCCGGCGCAACCGGCACCGACGATGAGAACGTCGTGCTGGGCTTCCACCAGAAGAGACGCTATCTGATCGGCTTTGCGAAAGGCGTTAGACGCGCGGCCCGGCCTGGACGATGTTCTCGTCCGCGCCGAACTTCTGGAAGTTCTCCTGGAACCGCTCCGCGAGGTAGCGGGCCTTCTCGTCGTAGGCGTCCGGGTCGCTCCACGTCGAGCGCGGATCCAAGAGACTCGCATCCACGCCCGGAACCCCCACAGGAACCTCGAACCCGAAGATCGGATCCATGCGGTACTCGACCTGATCGAGCTCGCCGTCCAGGGCCGCGCGGAGCAACGCGCGCGTCGCGGCGATCGGCATGCGCTGACCCTCGCCATAAGGCCCGCCCGTCCAACCCGTGTTCACGAGCCAGACTGTGGAGCCGTGCTCGTCGAGCTTCTGCCCGAGCATGCGTGCGTAGACGGTCGGCTTCTGCGGGAGAAACGGCGCGCCGAAGCCGCAGGAGAACGTCGGTTGCGGCTCGGTGACGCCGATCTCCGTCCCCGCGAGCTTCGCCGTGAACCCCGTGAGGAAGTAGAAGAGCGCCTGGTCGCGGGTCAGGCGCGCGATGGGCGGCAGCACTCCGAAGGCGTCCGCCGTCAGGAGGACGACCGAGCGCGGATGACCCGCGCGCTTCTCGGGCAGCGCGTTCTCGATCTGCTCCAGCTCATATGCCGCGCGCGTGTTCTCGGTCTTGGAGGCGTCGTTGAGGTCCATGACGCCGCGGTCGTCCACGACCACGTTCTCGAGCACGGTCCCGAAGGCGTGCACCGCCTTGTAGATCTCCGGCTCCGCAGCGGGGGAGAGCCGAATCACCTTCGCGTAGCAGCCGCCCTCGAAGTTGAAGACCCCTTCGTCTCCCCAGCCGTGCTCGTCGTCCCCGATCAGGCGCCGCTCGGGATCGGCCGAGAGCGTCGTCTTCCCGGTCCCCGAGAGCCCGAAGAAGATGGCGACGCGGCTCTGATCGTCGATGTTCGCCGAGCAGTGCATCGGAAAGACGCCCTCGAGGGGCAGGCGGTCGTTCATGATGGTGAAGATCGACTTCTTGATCTCTCCGGCGTACTCGGTGCCGCCGATCAGCACCTCGGCGCGCGAAGGATGCAGGACGATGAAGGTCTCGCTGCGGGTCTCGTCTTCCTCGGGGTCGGCCTCGACCGCCGGCGCGTGCAAGACGAGGGCGTCGGGCTCGAAGTCACGCAGCTCCTCCTCGCTCGGGTCGATGAAGAGCGTCTTGGCGAAGAGCGCATGCCAAGGCGAGTCCGTGACCACGCGCACCAGCAGCCGGTGTGCCGGGTCCGCGCCTGCGAAGGCGTTGACGACGTAGAGATCGCGCTCGCTCAGATGGTCGACGACCTTCTCCCGGAGGCCCTCGAAGCGCTCCTCGGAGATGGGCTGGTTGACGTCACCCCAGGCGATCCGGTCCTCGGACTCCGGCTCCCGGACGAAGAACTTGTCCTTGGCAGAGCGGCCGGTATGCCGTCCGGTGTCGACCACGAGCGGGCCGCCTTCCGCGAGCCGGCCTTCCTCCCGGACGAGCGCGTGTGTGTAGAGGAGCGAGGTGGTCGGATTCCAGTAGACGCGGCCCTCGGGATCGAGCCCGTGGCCCTCGAGTCCGCTGGAGGTGGTCGTAATCGCCATATCCCCTGCTTATCGTACGTGTCCTACCCCGATTTTCGCCCTTCGGCACTGAGTCAGACGCGTTCCGGGGGCACCTCGGTCTCGAAGGACGCCTGAGCCGCGTAGAGGAGTTCAGGCTCCCCGCGAGCCTCGAAGCCGAGGGCGACGAGGAAGTCGACTCGTGCCGGCTCGATGGCCTCGGCGCGGCGCCACTCCGCGTCGCCCCGATGGACTCGGAACGCGCGCAGGCCGTCGTTCTCGAAGAGGCCCACCTCGTGACGGCCAAGCGGGCCGGGCTCGGCCGGCCCGGCGACGCGATATCGAAGCGAAACGCCGAGCCCGGGGGCGCGGACGCTCCCTTTCCGGACCCGCAGCCTCGCCTGTCGGTAAGGGGCTCCGAGGACCCGGCCAGGGAGCCCTCCCGTGGTCACGCGGGTGCCCAGGAAGAACACGGCCGGCTCCTCTTTCCAGGTCACGTAGGTGCGGACGTTCATCTGCGCGAAAGGCAGGATCGGCACGCGGCCGAGACGGCCTCCCTGAACGTGGAAGGCGACGATGGAGACGAGGAGACTGCCGTCCACCTCTGTCGGCTCGACGCCGCCCGGAAGCACGTTGCGAACGCTTTCGCGGCTGGTCTCCCAGCTGGCGATCACGAGGTCGCGGACGCGAAGCGTGGCCTGCACGGGCAGGAAGCGTACGGGTGAGGCGAAACACCCCGACGTGGATACAACAGCCGCAGTCGAACGCTTTCTCGAGAGCCCGGCGCTCTCCGAGTCGACCCGCCGCGCCTACCGGATCGACCTCGAGGAGTTTGCTGCCTGGCTCCAGGCACGCGGCCTCGAACTCGAATCGTTCGATGCCCGTGCATTCGCGGAATACGCCTCCGAGCTCGGAGCGGACCGGCCCGGCCGGACGCCCAGGAAGCTGTCCGAGACCACGCTGGCGCGAAAGGTGGCGGCGGTGCGCTCGCTGATCCGGGCGGTGCTTGGTCCGAGTCGCGTTCCCGACCTCGCCGTCTCGGGACGGCGTCGCCGCCGGCTTCCCCACGCTCCGCGGCCGGAGGAGACCGACACGCTCCTCGAGGCGCTCGAGGGCGACGACGCGCTCGCGGTTCGCAACCGGGCGCTCTTCGAGCTCGTCTATTCGGCCGGCCTCCGCGCCCAGGAGGCGGTCGACCTTACGCTCGCCGACGTCGACTTCGAGCAGGAGGCCGTGCTCGTCCGCGGGAAGGGCGGCAAGGAGCGCGCCGTGCCGCTCGGCGAGGAGGCGGCTCACCGGCTCCGGCTCTATCTCGAGGTGGCTCGGCCCCAGCTTGCTCGAGGCGCGGAGAACGCGCTCTTCATCTCCGCCCGGGGACGGCCGCTCGACACCTCCACGCTCCGACGGTTGCTCCCGAATCCGCATCGCCTTCGCCACGCTTTCGCCACACACCTCTTGGAAGGCGGTGCCGACCTCCGTACGATCCAGGAGCTGCTCGGGCACTCCTCGCTCTCGACCACGCAGATCTACAGCCATGTCGATTCCAAACGACTCCGGAAGGTCTATGACCGCGCCCACCCCCGCGCCTGACTCCGCCCTCGCCGCCTTCCTGGCACTCCTCGCCGCCCGACGGGCGCCGCGTACCGTCGACGCGTACAGGCGCGACCTGGCCGACCTCGCGCGCTACCTCGGAAAGGCTCCAGGGGAAGCGACCGCGGACGAGATCAAAGCGTGGCTCGCCGACCTGCGTGGTCGCGGCCAGGCACCCAACTCGGTCGCGCGGCGGGCAGCGGCCGCACGCGCCTTCTACCGCCACCTGGTGCTACTCGGACTCCGGGAGGACAACCCGGCCGCCGAAGTGGAGCTCCCGCGCCGGCGCTCCCGTCTCCCGCGAACCCTCTCGCCCGCCGAGGTGGAGCGCCTGATCGCGGCGGCCAACGGCGCGACCCCCCGCTCGTTGCGCGACCGGGCACTGGTGGAGCTCCTCTATGGCGCGGGCCTCCGCGTGAGCGAGGCCGTCGGCCTGGAGCGAGGAGGGGTCGACCTGGACAACCGCCTGGTGCGCTGCATCGGCAAGGGCGACAAGGAGCGGATCGTTCCGCTGGGGCGTGAGGCGGCGGAAGCTCTCCGGCGCTACCTCGCCCGGGGGCGGCCGTACCTCGACCGCCGTCATCGCCCCGACCTCTTCCTCAACGCACAGGGAGGGGCCCTCACGCGAGCGGGTGCGTTCCTGATCCTCCGGAAGCTGGCCGGCCACGCCGGACTCGACCCTCAGCGTGTCCACCCCCACATCCTCCGCCACTCGTTCGCCACCCACTTGCTGGAAGGGGGAGCCGACCTGAGAAGCGTCCAGGAGATGCTCGGCCACGCCGACCTCGGCACGACGGAGCTCTACACCCATGTTTCGGACCGGCGAAGGCGTGACACGTATTACTCAGCGCATCCACACGCGCGCCGTCAACGTAAGGACCTCAAGAGATGAACGCCCTCCCCACCCAGATGCTCGGAGTGTTGAGCGTGACCGCGGGGCTTTTGTTCGCGATGGTCTGGCTCGCCGCCCGCATGAGCATGATCGAGTTGCGACGCCCTGAGAGATGTCCTGCCTGCGGCCGCCTGCGCCACGGCGGGTCGTGCGGTTGTAACGGCTAGCGCGCCGCCGATTTCTTCTTCAGCGCCCGCTGCACCGCGCCTGCCGCCGCACGCAGATCCGCCTCGTCCGACTCTTCTTCGAGGTGGGCGAGGAGAGTGATCGTGTCCGCCATCGGCGAGCCGTTCTTGAGGCAGAGGACCGCGAGCCGGCGTACGGCCTGGTTGGGGTCGTCGTTGGCCAGCGAATGGAGCAGCGGACGCCGCGCGTTGACGAGGCCCGGATGGTCTCGCGAGAGAAGCTCGAGCGAGAGGAGGGCGGAGCCGCGGCAGGCCGGGCTCTCGTCCTCCAGCCCCCGGCGCAGGAGCTCGGTCTTCTGGTTGAACCTGAGCTGGCCGATCGCCCGATAGGCGACCGCCCGCTCCCGGTAGTCGGCGCTTCGAGCCGAGCTCTCGACCTCTTCGGCGACCTCGCGTCGCAGGTCGGCGAGCTCGCGCTCGTCGCTCGTTTCTCCCGCGCGTGCGACAGCCTCGGCGAGGTTCACCTCGGGTTCCTGGGGCGGCGCGCGCGCGAAGCCGGACTTCGCCCGGTGTAAGCCGCGCCGCCCAGGGGCGCGAGGCTAGCCAACGGTGTCGAGGGAGCGGGGAGCGGGCCCGACGTACTTGGCGGAGGGGCGGATGAGCCGGCCCGACCGCTTCTGCTCGAGGATGTGCGCCGACCAGCCGGCCACCCGTGCGCACGCGAACATGGCCGGGAAAAGCGGCGGAGGAATGTCGGCGATGTCGAGCACGACCGCGGACCAGAACTCGACGTTCGTCGCGAGGACGCGCTCGGGATGGCGCGCCTTCAGCTCCTCGAGCGCGGCCTGCTCGAGCGCCTCGGCGACCTCCACCCGAGGGGACTCGAGCTCGTGCGCCGTCCGCCGGAGCACCCGCGCACGCGGGTCCTCGGCGCGATAGACGCGGTGCCCGAAGCCCATGATCCGCTCGCCGCGGTCGAGCAGGTCGCGCACGTACTGCCCAACGTCCCCGGCTTCGGCGACCTCGTCGAGCATCTTGAGAACCCGGGTGGGCGCGCCGCCGTGCAGTGGTCCCGAGAGAGCGCCGACCGCCGCGGACATGGCAGAGCCGCAGTCGGCGCCGGTGGATGCGACGATGCGTCCGGTGAAGGTCGAGGCGTTGGCGCCGTGCTCGGCCGCCGAGACCCAGTAGGAGTCCACCGCGCGCACGTGGCGGGGGTCGGCCTCGCCGCGCCAGCGAAGCAGGAAGCGTTCCGCGGCGGTGTCGCCGGCGGCGACCACGTCGTCGGGAACCCGGTCTTCGCCGCGCGCCGACTGGGCGACGAGGGAGATCATGCCGGCCGAAAGACGAGCGAGATCATCCCGCGCCTGCTCGTCCGAGATGTCGATTAGCTGGCTGAGACCCCAGTGCCCTCCGAGCTCGGCGGTCGAGGCCTGGAGGTCCGCCATGGCGCTGCCGGTGCGCGTCGGAAGCTCGATGTCCTCGGCCCGGGGCATGCCCGGCTCGAAGGAATCGTCCACGAGGAGACCCCAGACCTGCTCGTAGGGCACCTTCCCCACGAGCTCCTCGATGTCGACTCCGCGATAGCGCAGGGCGCCGCCCTCCCTGTCCGGCTCGGCGATCTCCGTCTCGAAGGCGACGATCCCCTCGAGCCCTGGCTTGAACTCGTCCATGTCCCCAAAATCTACCCGGAACCCTTGGCACCAAGCCTCGCTAGAGTCCAAGGTGGATGGCCCATCGCGTCACCTTGATCCCCGGCGACGGGACGGGCCCGGAGATCGCCGAGGCGACCCGGCGCGTGCTCGAGGCGAGCGGCGCCGAGCTCGAGTGGGACGTCCAGCAGGCCGGCGCCGACGTCATGGAGAAGTTCGGCGGCAATCCCCTGCCGGACCACGTCCTCGACTCGATCAAGCAAAACGGCGTCGCGCTCAAGGGGCCGATTACGACTCCAGTAGGCACAGGCTTCCGCTCGGTGAACGTGGCGCTGCGCAAGACACTCGACCTCTACGGACAGGTCCGCCCCTGTAAGAGCTACCGCGGCGTCCGCTCGCGGTACGAGGATGTCGACCTCGTCGTCGTCCGCGAGAACACCGAGGATCTCTACGCCGGAATCGAATTCGAGGAAGGGAGCTCGCACGCGCGCGACCTGATCGACTGGGTCGAGCATCACGGGCACCCGAGGCTACGCGAAGACTCGGGCATCTCCCTGAAGCCGATCTCGATCGCCGGCTCGCGCCGCATCGTGGAGTTCGCGTTCGACTATGCGCGCAGGAACGGCCGCCGCAAGGTGACGGCCGTTCACAAGGCGAACATCATGAAGTTCACAGACGGCCTCTTCCTCCGCGTCGCGCGGGAGGTGGCGGAGGAAAACGGCGAGCTCGAATTCGAAGACCGCATCGTCGACAACCTCTCCATGCAGCTCGTCCAAAGACCCGAAGAGTACGACCTGCTCGTCTGTCCCAACCTCTACGGCGACATCGTCTCGGACCTCTGCGCCGGCCTGATCGGCGGGCTCGGGCTCGCACCGGGAGGAAACTTCGGGACGCACGCCGCCGTCTTCGAGCCGACGCACGGCTCGGCGCCGAAGTACACGGGCCAGAACCGCGTCAACCCCATGGCCATGATGCTCTCGGGCGTGATGATGCTTCGCCATCTCGACGAGCGCGACGCTGCCGACCGGGTGGAGTCGGCCATCGCCGCCGTCATCGCCGAGGGCCACTCGGTCACCTACGACATGAAGCCGACCCGCGACGACCCGACGGCGGTCGGGACGAGCGAAGTCGCGGACGCGGTCATCGACAAGATGGGAGTGCGGGTGTGAGTCGCATCAAGATCACGGTGGTTGGAGCCGGCAATGTCGGGGCGACTGTGGCGCAGGAGATCGTCCGCGCCAACTACGCGGACGTCGTCGTCGTCGACATCAAGGAGGGCCTCGCAGAGGGAAAGGCGCTCGACATCAACTCGGCCGGCTCGGTACTCGGATATGAGCCAAGGCTCATCGGCCTCGACGGCTACGAAGGCACAGAGGGGTCGGACATCGTCGTCATCACTGCAGGGGTGCCGCGCACGGGCGACATGAGCCGCGACGACCTCGTGACCACGAACGAAGGCATCGTCTCCTCGGTGACGCGCGAGGCCGTCGAGCGCTCGCCGGACGCCACCCTCATCGTCGTCTCGAACCCGCTCGACGCCATGTGCCACGTGGCGAAGGACGCGTCGGGCTGGCCGCGCGAGCGGGTCTTCGGAATGGCAGGGATACTCGATACCGCTCGCTTTCGCACCTTCATCGCCTGGGAGACCGGCGCATCCGCCCAGGACGTTCAGGCGCTCGTCCTCGGCGGGCACGGCGACCAGATGGTCCCGATCGTCTCGGCGACGACCGTTGGCGGAGTTCCTCTGCCCAAGCTCGTCTCAGACCAGCGCATCAAGGCGCTGGTCGAGCGCACCCGCAAGGGAGGCGGGGAGGTCGTGCAGCTCCTGGGGACGTCGGCCTGGTACGCACCGGGCGCGGCCGTGGCCGAGATTGTGCACGCCGTCGCTCTCGACCAGAAGCGGGTTCTCCCTTGCACGGCCCACCTCGAGGGCGAGTTCGGGATCGAGGGGCTCTTCATGGGCGTCCCGGTGAAGCTGGGGGCCGGCGGCATCGAGGAGATCGTCGAGCTCGACCTCTCCGACGAGGAGCGGAGCGAGCTCGGCCGGTCTGCCGAAGCCGTCCGTGAGGTCGTCGGCGTGCTGGCCGGATCACACTGAGAACTCGTTCCAGGATGGAGCTCGTCGCCGGGTCGCGCTGGGTGGATGCGAGGCCAGGACGCAGGGAGCGCCGTCATTCTGAACGCGGATGCGTTGGGCGCGACCGAGGACGCCGCTTCGCGCCGCCGAGCGCGGCTCCGGCGGCACAGCTCTCATTGTGGAGCGAGTTCTGAAAGCCCGTCCGCTCCTCCTGGTCCTCCTCGCGCTCGCCGTCGTTCTGGGCGTGCTCTGGTTCGTGCCCTCGAACGAGTACATCTTCCTTCCCGATCCCCCACGCGCCGTCGACCCTCTCGTCCAGCTGCCCGGCGAGAAGGACGTGGAGGAAAAGGGCGGCATCTACATGGTCGACATCTTCGTCCGCAAGGCGAGCCTCCTCGAGCGCGTCTTCCCCCAGCTGCACGACGGCGCGTCGCTCGTGCCCGCGAAGCAGGTCAACCCGATCGGAGTCAGCGAGTCCCAACGGCTGCAGCAGAGTCGCAACGAGATGTCCCAGTCGCAGAAGGTCGCCGCCGCCGTGGCTCTCCGCTACCTGGGGTACAAGGTGGACGTGAAGACCAACGGCGTCGAGGTGACGGCGGTCTACCCGGATGCGCCCGCCGACGGGAAGCTCGAGGTCGGCGATGTGGTCGTCGCGGTCGAGGGGAAGCCTGTCGACACGACCGAAGAGCTGCGCAAGGCGATGAGCCGGGTCACCCCTGGGGAGACGGTGACGTTCGGAGTTCGTCGGTCGGGCGGCGTCCAGCAGATTCGGCTGGCGACGGAGGCGAATCCGGACGAGCCCAAGAGGGCCATCGTCGGCGTTCAAATCGAACAATCGGCGACCATCGACCTCCCGATCGCGATCAAGATCGACACCGGGTCGATCGGTGGCCCGTCCGCCGGCCTGGCCTTCTCGCTGGACATCGTCGACGAGCTCGGCCAGGACCTGGACAAAGATGGCCGCATCGTGGTAACCGGCGCGCTCGACCTCGACGGACGGGTCGGGGAGATCGGGGGCATCAAGCAGAAGACGATCGCGGCGCGAAACTCCCACGCGGACCTTTTCCTCGTCCCCGACGGAAATGCGCAGGACGCACGGCGGTACGCGGACGGGCTCAAAGTCGTAGCGGTCTCGTCCTTTCGCGAGGCGTTGTCTGCCTTGACGAAAACGTAGTTTCCCGACCTGGCAACGGATCGGACGATCTTCACGGAAATTGCGCGAAATTGGTGATGGCGGCTCTTCACCGCCGTGCCCAACGGGCCTATAGTCCGCGGCGGTCTGCGTGGCAAAACGAACGGAAATTACCTGCAACGATTGCTTTTTTCGCCGAGCTGACCTCTGTGCGATTCCGGGGAACTGCATCTGTCCGACCTACCGGCCGGCGAAGGCTTCACTGACTCCGCCGCGCCAGCCCCGGCTCGTCCAGCGCCCGCTCCGCGGCGTCACCGCCGCCGCCTAGTACTAGCCCGGGAAGCGCGGATCGTCGCGGATCGCCGCGAAATCCTCGTCGGCCCGAGCCCACTCCAGCATGCGCGGGTCCAGTTCGATCGCCGCCGTGAGATGAGCTAGCGCGTCTTCGGGGCGGCCGGAAAGGGACTCGAAGCAGGCGAGGTTGTAGAGGACGTTCGAATTCCCCGGATGGCGTTCGAGCGCCTGGAGGAAGACGGCGGCACCGCGGTCCGGCTGGCCGGCGTCGAGGAGCGGCTTTGCGGCGAGCCAGGCCTCCCACGGCGAAGGCTCGAACGCGCGCCCAGGAACCCCGCCGACGACCAGGACGGTCGTGTCGGCCTCCTTGGCCACGGCGCCGCGACGGACGGCTGGGTCACGCACGAAGACGACGGTTCCCGCGGGCGCGTCGACCTCTTCGCCACCGAGCTCGAACGTCGCGTGGCCGGAGGCGACGAAGTAGAGCTCCTCGTGCCGACCCGCGCCGTGCCCTAGCTCGTCGTGCTCCTCGATCACCCGCTCGCCGGCGCGCGCGGAGTAGGCGTTGATGCCGAACGAGTTGATGCCGAAATGAAGCCGTACCGGGCTGACGCCGAAGTCGGCGGAGCTCTTCACGAGCGGCATGTCTTCGAGACGCCCGACGGCGTAGGGCTTGGAGCTCACCTAGGCGGCGACCGCGGCTGCAGCCCGCACGAGCCGCCCGAGCCGGCCGATTCCCTTGTCGATCTCGGGCGCGGTCGCGAAAGAGTACGCGAGCCGCGCAGCTTCCTCCCCACCGCCGTGGAAGAAGAAATCGGCTCCCTTGATGAAGGTGACGTCGTCCTCGCTCGCGCGTGTGAGCAGAGCCTCGCCGCTGACGCCGGTCGGCAGGTCGAGCCAGAGGAAGTAGCCGCCCTCCGGCCTGCTCCAGGTGGCGCTCTCGGCGAGCTCCCGCCCCAGGGCAGAGGTCATGGCGTCGCGGCGGATGCGGAGGCCGTCGCGCACGCGCTCGAGGTTCGGCTCGTAGCCGCCGCCGGTGACGAAGTCGTACAGCGCTGCCTCGACGAAGATCGCCGGCGAGACGTAGTTCTCGAGCACGAGCGCCTCGATCTCCGGGACGAGCTCCTCGGGGAGGATCACGTAGCCCGTTCGGATCCCCGGCGCGACCGTCTTCGAGAAGGAGGAGAGGAAGACGACGCCCTGGCCGTCCGCCAGCTCGAACAGGCGCGGCAGCGGGTCGCCCTCGAACCGGAGCTCCCCGTAGGGGTCGTCCTCGAAGACGAGGGCTCCGCGCTCGCGCACCAGCTCGATCAGACGGAAACGGTTCTCACGCGAGAGCGTGCGCCCGCTCGGGTTCTGAAAGGTCGGGATCGTGTAGACGACGTCGCCCGCGCGCACCGTTCCCGCCAGCGCGTCGATGTCGAGCCCGTCGTCCGCGAGCTCGATCTGCTCGACCTCCGCTCCGAGCCGTCGCAGGATCGAGAGCGAGCGGTCGTAGCACGGAGCCTCGACGATGAAGCGCGCTCCTCCCTTGACGAGATGCCGCGCGACGAACGAGAAGCCCTGGAGCGAGCCGTTGGTGACGATGACCCGGCCCGGATCGATGTCGTGACGCCCGGCGATCCACTCGCGGAGAGGCGGATAGCCCCCTGGGGGGCCGTAGTTCAGCGCCGTCGCGCCGTCGCGCTCGAGGGCCGCCCGTGCGCAGTCGGCGAACTCCGCGATCGGGAGGAGATCGGGGCCCGGCATGCCGCGCGCGAAGGAGATCACGCCCACGGCGTCTGAGTTTACTGGCCCGGTCCGCCGCCTAGGTGCGCGCCCCGACGACCTCGGCGACGAGTCTCGCGACCTCGGTCGGGTTGGTGCCGACGCGAACGCCGTGGGCTTCGAGCGCCTCCTTTTTCGCCTGGGCCGTTCCGGCGGTGCCGGAGATGATCGCGCCGGCGTGGCCCATCGTCTTCCCCGGTGGAGCCGTAAAGCCGGCGATGTAGGCGATGACCGGCTTCGTCATCTCGGCTTCGATGAAGCTCGCCGCCTTCTCTTCCTCGGCCCCTCCGATCTCGCCGACCATGACGACGTACTCGGTCTCGGGATCGCGCTCGAAACGCGCCAGGACGTCCAAAAACGACGACCCGACGACGGGGTCCCCCCCAATTCCGACGATAGTCGATTGCCCGACACCGAGCTGTGCCAGCTCGTGCCCGATCTGGTACGTGAGCGTTCCGGACCTGGACACGAGCCCGACGTTGCCCTCGCGGAAAATCTCTGCCGGGATGATCCCGACGTTCGCCTTCCCCGGCGAGAGGACGCCGGGGCAATTGGGGCCGACGAGCGTGACCCCGCGCGGATAGACGTAGTTGTAGACCCGCAGCATGTCGTGGGCCGGAATCCCCTCGGTGATGCAGATGACCGTCTCGATGCCGGCGTCGACCGCCTCGTAGATCGCGTCCGCCGCGAAGCGGGCGGGGACGAACACCATCGCGGTGTTCGGGCTCGTCTCCGCAACAGCCTCCCGGACCGAGTCGAAGACCGGGATGCCATCCACGTCGCCGCCGCCCTTCCCCGGGGTGACGCCGGCAACAACGTTCGTCCCGTACGCCTTGTTTCGCGCGGCGTGGAAGGAGCCTTCGCGCCCGGTGATCCCCTGGACGACCAGGCGGGTCTCCGAGTCGACGATGATCGCCATTAGCGCTTCCTTCCTTTGAGGGCGATGCGGTCGAGCCGGAGCTTGCCGCCCTCGATGCGGTCGGCGACGAGCTCGCGCACCCGCGCCGCGTCCTCGCCCGTGCAGCCGGTGCGGTCGAGCCACGGCTGGAACTCGATCCGGCGATCCTCCGTGCGCGCTTCCACCACCTCGAGTCCGGCGCCCGCGAAGAGCACGTGCCATTCCTCCTCGGAGTAGTTGCGCACGTGGGAGGGATCGCGGAGACGGTTCGCTTCCTCGTCCGAGTCACCCATGCGAAGGTTGTCCACGACGAGGACGAGGTCCCTCGTCACCCGCGCCATCTCCCCGAGACCGGCCTCCACGTCCTGGAAGTGGTGTGCGGCGAGCCGGCAGGCGACGACGTCGAAGCTCGCGTCGGCGAAGGGCAAGTCCTCGGCAGGGCAGACGACGTCCGGACGCATCCCGGGAGCCGGATCGGAGCTGACCACCTCGACCCCCACCTCCCGCAGCCTCCGCGCAACGTGGCCGCCCCCGCTCGCGACGTCGAGCGCCGTGCGAGCGCCGGCCGCCCATTCCGCGATCAGGTCGAGGTCCCATCCCTCGCGATGCTCCTGGCTCTCGCGATAGGCCTCCGCCCGCTCGTCCCATACGCTCATCGCGCCCCCGCCAGCTCGACGACGCGCTCGGCTGCCGAGAGCATGGTCTCCTCGACGTAGAGGTTCGGCGACGCCGCCTCGATGAGCATCGCGCGCCCTTCCTCCGCATTCGTCCCGTCCAGTCGAACGACGATGGGAAGCTCGATCGTCATCCTGTCGAGCGCCTCGAGGATCCCCCGCGCGACCTCGTCGCCGCGCGTGATCCCGCCGAAGATGTTGAAGAGGATGCCCTTGACCTGTGGGTCGGAGGTGATCACCTCGAGCGCGTCCACGACGCCCTCGGCGTCGCCTCCGCCACCGAGGTCGCAGAAGTTCGCGGGCCGCCCCCCGACCTGGGCGATGACGTCGAGGGTCGACATGACGAGGCCCGCGCCGTTCCCGAGGATGCCGATCTCGCCGTCGAGCTTGACGTAGGTGACGCCCTTCTCGCGCGCGAGCCGCTCCTGCGGCTCGCCGGCGTCGAGGTCCCGCATCTCCGCGATGTCCGGATGGCGAAAGAGCGCGTTGTCGTCGACGGTGAACTTGGAGTCGAGCGCCTTCACCTCGCCCTCGGGTGTGACGATCAGCGGGTTGATCTCGCAGAGCATCGCGTCGGCGCCGACGAAGGCGTCATAGAGGCGCCCGACCAGGCCGATCACCTGCTTCTGCTCGTCCGGATCGGCGACGCCGGCCGTGAAGCAGAGCCAGCGGGCCTGGAACGGCTGGAACCCCATGAGCGGATCGACGTGCACCCGCGCGAGCGCATCCGGCGAACGCTCCGCCACTTCCTCGATTTCCACCCCGCCCTCGGTCGTGAGCATGAGGAGCGGTTGCTTCTCGCCCCGGTCGAAGGTGATCGAGAGGTAGTACTCCTTGGCGATGTCGGAAGCCTTCTCGACCCAGACCTTTCCGACAATGTGCCCGCGGATGTCCAACCCGAGGATCTCCTCCGCTCTCCGAGCCGCCTCCTCGGGCGTGTCCGCGAGCTTGATCCCGCCCGCCTTCCCGCGTCCGCCTGTGAGCACCTGCGCCTTGACGACTACCTGGCCTCCGAGCTCCTCCGCGACCGCGCGCGCCTCCTCAGGGGACGACGCGAGCTTCCCTTCCGAGACCGGGATGCCGAAGCGGGCGAAGAGTTGCTTGCCCTGGTACTCGTAGAGGTCCATGGGCGGCGGCGAGTGTACCCGCTGCCGGGTCCGGGACCTGCGCCTCCCGGGCAGACAGGCGGACGTTGTAGCCTTCCGCCGCACCCAGCGAGAGGAGTGAGATGACGAGCTTCCAGGACGAGGACATGGAGACGCGTGACTCCGCAGGTGAGGGCGCCGCGGAAGCGCCTTCTGATGCCGACGATCAGGACGACACGGACTCGACCGACGATTCGAGTGACGACGCCGACTCGAGCGACTCGGACACGGACTCGACTGACGCAGACACGGACTCGACCGACCCGAGTTAGCTCGCTCGTTCGAGCAGTCGACCCGGTCTCGACCGAGGAGTTCCTCGCCGAGCATTGGGAGCAGAGGCCGCTCGTCGTCGCACGAGACGAGGAGGAGCGTTTTCACGACCTCCTCTCCGTCGCCGACGTCGAGCGGCTTCTCTGCTCCGGCGGCCTGCGCCAACCGGCGTTCCGCCTGGTCAAGGCCGGAGAGAAAATCGACGCCGCCTCGTACACGACGAGCATCCCCTGGCGTCCCGCGCCCTTTAGCGGAACCGCCGAAATCGGGCGCGTCCTGGGCGAGTTCGACGCAGGAGCGACACTTGTCCTCCAGGGGCTCCATCTCTACTGGCCGCCGCTCGCCGAATTCTGCCGCACGCTCGAAGGCGAGCTCGGCCATTCCGCGCAGGCGAACGCGTACTTCACACCCCGCGACGCGCAGGGTCTCCCCGTGCACCACGACACCCACGATGTCTTCTCACTCCAGGTGTCCGGGGAGAAGCGCTGGCTGGTCTACGAGCCCGCGCTCGAGCTCCCGCTCAAGGATCAGCGCTACAAACCGGAGCACGGGGGGCCGGGCGAGACCGTCCACGACGTCACTCTGAAATCCGGAGACGCGCTCTACCTGCCGCGCGGGTGGCTGCACGAGGCGGCGACGTCGAGCACGGACTCCCTGCACATCACGGTCGGGGTCAACGTCTACACGTGGCTCGACGCCTTCAAGGCGGCGCTCGACGATTGCGCCGACGACCTCGAGTTCCGTCACTTGCCCGCAGGCGAACCGGACGAGCTCGTCGAGCGGCTGCGGGCACGTCTCGAACCGGAGCAGGTGGCGCGGCGACAGAGGCGGCGGCTCGTCAGGACACGCCGGCCGATTCTCGACGGCCAGCTCGGCCAGCTGCGAACGCTCGACGCCCTCACACTGGACACGCTGCTCGAGCGACGCCAGACCGTCCTCTTCGACCTCGACGGCCTCACGCTCGCGTTCGAGGGAAAGGAGCTCTCGTTCCCCGGGAGCGTCGAGGAGTCGATCGCCTTCGCCGCGGCGACAGTCGGCCCGTTCACCCCGGCCCAGCTTCCGGGCGACCTCGACGACGAGAGTCGGCTCGTGCTCGTTCGCCGGCTCGTCCGCGAGGGTTTCCTGCGGATCAGCGAAGCTGCGCCACGTAGCGGCGAGGACGCTGAGGGGTGACCGAGCTGCAGGTCAGGTAGACAGGCTCGTCGGCGAGCTCCGCAGCTACGTCGACCTTGCGCTCCACGCCCTTTGCCCGCAGGGTGACCGTCCAGCCGCCCTCGCGGCGCTCCACGCGCTCGAGCGAGACGTCGTCGATCCCCGTGAGTCCCTCCGCTTCGCGGACGGCACGCTCGGCAGCCTGGACGGCGAACGTATAGGCGGAACGGCCTCGGTAGAGATCGAGGTAGATGCGGCCGTCGAAGTACGAGTCGAGCAGCGGATCCAGGTCGCCGTCTTCAACCCGTCCGAAGTAGAGGCCCTCGGGCAGTACGACGACGTTGCCCGCGAAGCGGTCGCCTCCGACGTGCGTCGACTGCCACACCCAGTCCGGGTCGATCTTTCCCTTGAGACCGTCGTAGAGAGGATGGCCGTACTTGGCGCAGCAGCGGTCGCGCTTCCCGTGGGTGCACACGACGAAGACCGGATGCTCGACCGGCAGTCCCGGAGTGCCGCCGTCGAGGAGCGCGCTGGCGAAGTCGTACTCGAGCAGGTCGTCGTGCCGCTCGAACTCGAGGGCGTAAAGGCTCTCCTCACCGGGCCGAGAGCTCCCGATATAGAGCATGCGCCGCGCCTGCGCGCGACGGCGCGGCTGCTTGATGAAGAGGAGTCGGGCGTGCCCGAGCTTGGCGAGCTGGTCGCGGAGGTGCTCCTTCAGCGGGGCCGACAGCAGACTGCCGCCGAGCACGTCGCGATCCCACAGGCCGCGGTACTCGACCAGGAGCCAGCGATCGATCCGGCTCGCGGTGGCGGCGAGAGACTCGCTCGCCGCTCCGGATACGTCCGCGCACAGGGCTCGCTTGACGCTCACTGCCACGCGGATAGCGTACCCACTCTGTGAGGCGGACCTTACAAAGGCTCCGCGTCGTTTCCTGCCTGTGTGACGACGCAGATCACCTGGCCCGTCGCCACCTGCGCGCCGGCTGTCACCGAGAGCTCGCCGACCGTCCCGTGCCGGTGCGCCCTGATCTCGTTCTCCATCTTCATGGCCTCGACGATGCAGATCACCTGCCCGGCCCGTACCTCGTCGCCCTCCGCGACCTCGACCGCCAGCACCGTGCCTTGCATCGGACTCACCACCGCCTCCTTCGCCGCCCCGTGGGGAGCGCCGCCGCCCGCTCGCTCCCGACGGCGGCGGGCGAGCTCGGCGTGGGGCGGCTCCGGCTGGAGTAGCTTGACACCGTAGCGGCGGCCGTCGAGCTCGACCTCGACGAGGCGCTCCTGCAGGCGTCCGTCCTGGGGCCGGGCTACGCTTGTTGCCTGATGAGACAACGTCTGGGCTTTCTGCGCGAGCTCCTCAGCCAGGCCGTGGCAGGTCGTGGCCTCGACGAAGCACGGGTGGCGAAGCAGCGCCTTGTGGAAACCCACCAGCGTGGTCACGCCCTCGACCACGAGCTCGTCGAGCGCGCGCAGCATCCGCAGGCGCGCACGCTCGCGGTCGACGTCCCAGACGCACACCTTCGCGACCAGCGGGTCGTAGAGCCCGACTACCTCAGAGCCCTGGATGACTCCCGAGTCGACGCGCACGCCAGGCCCGGCGGGTTCGCGGTACGCGGTGATCACGCCCGGCGAAGGGAGAAAGCCGTTCGCAGCATCCTCCGCGTTGATGCGGCACTCGATCGCGTGTCCGCTGAAGCGCAGCTCGTTCTGGCGGACGCTCGTCGGCTCGCCCGCCGCGATCAGCACCTGCTCACGCACGAGGTCGACGCCCGTGACGAGCTCGGTGATGGTGTGCTCCACCTGGATGCGCGTGTTCATCTCCAGGAACCAGTAGTTGCCGTCCCTGTCGAGGAGTCCCTCGATGGTGCCTGCGCTCCGGTAGCCCACCGCCGTCGCCGCGTCCACGGCGATGCGACCGATGCGTCCGCGGAGATCCGGGGAGACCGCGGGCGAGGGTGTCTCCTCGACGATCTTCTGGTGACGACGCTGGATCGTGCAGTCGCGCTCGCCCAGGTGGACGACGTTCCCGTGCCCGTCGGCGAGCACCTGCACCTCGACGTGGCGGGGATCCTCGATGAACTTTTCCACGTAGACGGTGGGGTCCGAGAAGTACGACTCTCCCTCGCGGCGGGCGGCCGCGAGCGCGCGCTCGGCCTCATCGGGCCCCGGGACGACCTTCAGGCCCTTGCCGCCGCCACCGGCCGACGCCTTGATCGCGATCGGCCAGCCGTATTCGTCGCCGAGCCGGACGACCTCGTCGGCCGTCTCGACCGGCTCGGTCGTTCCCGGGATGATCGGGACGCCCGCGCTCGCCATGCGCTCGCGCGCGGCGATCTTCGAGCCCATCAGCTCGATCGCCTCGGGCGGCGGCCCGATCCAGACGAGCCCAGCGTCCTCGACGGCGCGGGCAAAGGACGGGTTCTCGGCGAGGAAGCCGTAGCCCGGGTGAATCGCCTCGGCGCCTGCCCGTTCGGCGGCGGCGAGGATCCGCTCCTGGTGGAGATAGCTCTCTGCGGGCGGGCCCGGGCCGACCAGAAACGCTTCGTCGGCAGACGCGGCGTGCAGGGAGCCGCGGTCGGCCTCCGAGTAGATCGCCACGGTTCCGATCTCGAGCTCGCGCAGGGTGCGGAAGATCCGAACGGCGATCTCGCCACGGTTTGCGACCAGGACCTTTCCGAAGAGCGACACGAGCGCGCCTATTCTTCCCTGCCGTGCACCTCTCGGACCAGCTCACGGTCGCGCGCGCGCTCTCCGTTCCGGTCGTCGTCGTCCTCTTCGCCTGGGACTTTCCCGGCCACGACTACTGGGCGACGGGGGTCTTCGCGGTCGCGATGGCCACCGACTGGCTCGACGGCTGGTACGCGCGCCGGACCGATCAGTCTTCCAATCTCGGACGCCTGCTCGACCCTGTCGCGGACAAGTTGCTCGTCATGGCCACCTTGATCATGGTCGTCGACCGTGTCCTCCCCGCATGGATGGTGGCTGCGATCGTCGCCCGCGAGTTCCTCCTGTCCGGCCTCCGGCTGGCGGCGCTCGAGCGCGGGGTCATCATCGCCGCGCGCGACCTCGGCAAGCTCAAGACCGGAACCCAGGCTCTCGCGGCAGGGCTGGCCGGGCTGGCGGCAGGGGGTGCCTTCAGCAACGACATCGCGTGGTGGACGGGCCTGGTCGCGCTCCTCATCACGTGGATCTCGGGAGTCGACTACTTTCTGAGCGCACCTCGCCTTTTTCGTGGCCAGCAGCCTGCGTAACTTTCGACCGGAAGACCGCTCAGCGGTGCTCGAGCTCTCCCGCCACGCTCTCCAGCGGCCGGCGGAACAGGTGGGAAATCCGCTTTGGAAGACCCGTGACGAGCTCGAGAGCGAGCTCGCCGACTGGGAGATGGATCCGGAGGAAACGCTGCTCGTCGAGGAACACGACGGCGCCGTGGTTGGCTTCGGCGGAGTCGAGGTCTCCCCCGGCTGGGAGCATGCGGATCTCTTCGGGCCCCTCGTCGCACCCGAGTTCCGGGGTCGAAAGCTCGGCACCCTGCTCCTGGAAGCGTCGATCGAGCGGGCAGAGGATCGCGGCGCGGAGCGGATCGTCGGGTCCGTCGGCACGCGCAACCTGGGCGGCCGGCTCCTGCTCGAGCGCGCGGGTTTCAAGCAGCAAGGGACGGCGAGCGCCATCTTTCGCGTCACTCCGGCCGACCATCGTCGGGTCGAGCCCGGCCCGCCGGGCGTGACCGTCCGCCCCGGCACCTCAGACGACCTGGACACGGCCCTCCACCTCTATCGGGAGTGTTTCCCAGGCGGTGTCTTCCCGGACGCCGCGTGGCGCGAAGGGCTCGAGGCCGGCTCCGTCTACCTCGCCGAGGCGGAGGGAACCGGGCTCGCGATCGTCAACATCGACCCGAGCGACCGCTGGATCTACCACCTGGGCGTCACTGAGAGCGAGCGCTCGCACGGAGTCGGCAGCTACATCCTGAGCCGCGCCCTCGCCGACTACTGGGAGGGGCGTCCGGGCGATGCGCTCGGGCTTTCGGTGCGCGCGGACAACCTGCCGGCGCTGCGGCTCTATCGCCGCCAGGGGTTCGCGCCGCTCCTCGTCGTCGACTCCTTCGAGCTCCCCCTCTAGTTTTTTGCTCCTGGCGATCGACCAGGGGACGACCGGGACCACCTGCCTCGTCGTGGACGCGGAGCTCGTGCCGCGCGGGCGCGGCTACCGCGAGGTGCCCCAGTACTTTCCGCGGCCGGGATGGGTCGAGCACGACCCGGACGAGCTCTGGGATTCGGTGCTCGAAGCCGCGACCGTTGCGCTCGCCGATGCCGGAATCCAGTCCACCGATCTCTCCGCCGTCGGCCTCGCAAATCAGCGCGAGACGACCGTGGTCTGGGATCGCCGCAGCGGGCGGCCCGTCCACCGCGCGATCGTCTGGCAGGACCGGCGGACGGCCGAGCGCTGCCGGGAGCTGCCGCGCGACCTGATCCGCGACCGAACCGGGTTGGTCCCCGACCCCTACTTCTCGGCGACGAAGCTGGAATGGATCCTGTCCGAGCGGGACGCGGCCGGCCTCGCGTTCGGGACCGTCGATGCCTGGCTCCTTTGGAAGCTCACGAGCGGTGAGATCCACGCGACCGACGTCTCGAACGCGTCCCGAACGCTCCTCTTCAACCTGGAGACGCTCGACTGGGACCGCGAGCTCCTCGAGCTCTTCGGAGTCCCCGAGTCGGTGCTTCCGCGGGTCGTCCCCTCGAGCGGAATCGTCGGGGAAGCAGACCTGCTCGGCACCCGGGTCCCGATCGCAGGCATCGCGGGCGATCAGCAGGCCGCGCTCTTCGGGCAGGCCTGCTTCCTCCCCGGCCAGGCCAAGGCCACCTACGGGACGGGCAGCTTCGTGCTCGTCAACGCAGGCACCGAGAGCGCCGTCGCCCCCGAAGGACTGGTGCGGACGGTGGCCTGGCGCCTCGATGACTCGCCGGCTGTCTATGCGCTCGAGGGCTCGGTCTTCGTGACCGGCGCGGCGCTGCAATGGCTCCGAGAGGGGCTCGGCATCCTCGGAGCCCCGGCCGAGAGCGAGGCGCTGGCCCGCTCGGTGGAGAGCAACGACGGCATCTATTTCGTCCCGGCGCTGACAGGGCTCGGCTCGCCGCACTGGGAGCCCGAGGCACGCGGGCTGATCGCCGGCCTCAGCCGCGGAACGAGTCGTGCGCACATCGTGCGCGCGGCGCTCGAGGCGATCGCCTACCAGACGCGCGACGTCCTCGACGCCATGGCATTCGAGCTGGACGTTCTGCGCGCCGACGGAGGCGGCACGCAGAACGCGTTCCTGATGCAGTTCCAGGCCGACATCGCCCGCGTGCCCGTGGAGGTGCCCTCCGAGCGGGAGACGACCGCGCTCGGTGCAGCCGCGCTCGCCGGGCTTGCCACCGGTGCCTGGTCGAGCCTCGACGATCTCGCCGCGGCCTGGCGACGCGACGCCCGCTACGAGCCCGAGCTGGACCCTTCGGAGGCCGAGCGTCTCCTCGGAGAGTGGCGGCTCGCCGTCAGACGGGCTCTTCTTCAGGATTGAGCGTCTCGCGGACGCCCGTCCGCCACCAGTCGTTGTAGGGATCCTCCCGCTCCGCAAGTAGCCGCGCGAGCGCCTCGTCCAGCGCTTTGCGCTCTTCCTCGGGCGGCTCGGGCACGATCTCGCGCTCCATCGAGGGATGAGATTAAAGGCTGGTCGGCGGACCTCCGATAGGAACCGGGATGCGCCGGGGCCTCATTCTCCTTGCAATTTTCGCGGCGCTGGCCGCCGCTCCAACGGTCCAGGCGGCGTCCTGGGCGCGCCCGCAGATCCAGATCGTCGTCGACAGGGGCCTCATGGGCCCGAGCGTGGCCGAGTTCCGCGCGGGCCAGCCCCTGACGCGCGGTGAGCTGGGCTACGCGATGGCCGTCCTCACCCAGCAGGAGCAGGTGGTCGTCGACCCCGAGCGCGCGGTGACGATGGCGCAGCTCCACAGGCGGCTGGTGACCTACCTCGGCCTACGGACCGCGGCCGGAAAGTTCCGCCGCACCGTTGCGACCGCCGGGCTCAACCCGCCGTGGCGGCTCGGAGACGAGACCGTCGCGCGCCTCCTTCGGCTTCGCTTCAACCACCCACCAGAGCAGGACAACATCGAGCTTCGCCCCAACGACCCCGCCACGCGCGCGGAGGCCGCCTACTCGCTCGCCCGCGTGCTCGAGGTAGGCCAGTGGGACGTGGACTGGGTCAACTCGCTCGCCGAGTCCTTCGCCCTGCCCCAGCTGACCGAGTGGAGGACCCGGGTCCTGAAGCGCGCCGTCCATTTCGTCGGCTTTCCGTACATCTGGGGCGGCATCTGGGAGCATCAGCAGACCCTCTTCGGCGTCACAGATCGCGGTGGATTCGACTGCTCGGGCTTCGTGTGGCGCGTCTACAGGGTGCCATTCGACGGCGGCGGCTCCCTCTCATCGGTCATTCAGGGCCGCACCACTTACCAGATGAGCGGCGAGGTGCCCAAGAGCGCCCGCATCGCCAGGCCATACGTCAAGCCGGCCGACCTCCTCTTCTTCGGCTCGGCCGGCCCGAGCTCTCAGCCCTCGCAGGTCGACCACATGGGCATCTATCTCGGCGGCGGCTGGATGATCCATTCGTCGAGCCAAGGCGTGACGCTCGTTCCCTTCTCAGGCTGGTACGTGGACCGTTTCGCCTGGGCACGGCGTCCGCTCCGCGAAGCCGGCCTTTCGTAGCGCAACCGCGCATTCCAGGCGGGATTGCCGAATCACCCGGAAGGGGGATGTTGGCAGTACTGGCGGCAACGGATACTGCGCTCGTCAACGGCGTCCGATACGGGAGAGGACCCCAATGCTCCATTGGAAGGTAAAGCTCGCGCACCTTGCCGTCATCGCTGCTCTTCTGGCCGCTTTTTTGAGCGACCTGGAAGGGTGGGCCTGGTAAGACGGCGAAGTAGTAGGGCATCACCGTGAATGTTCGTCCCGTTCGCTCCATTGAGAGCGCAGCGGGTGAGGTAAGGCGGGCGCGCTTCGTCTCTCGCGAGACGGCGCGCCTTCTGCCAATCCTCCTACCCACTGCCCTCGTGGGCTTTGCGCTGCTCGGCGTGGCGATCTTTTGGTTTGCAGCGTCCGGGCCGGGCGCGGCCGTCCTCGGAGGCGTCCTCGCACTCTTGCTCGCGGCCACGTTCGTCGAGGCGCACCCCGTACCGATTGAGGGCATCAGCTCCGAGGGAATCTCGCTCGCGGCCGTGTTCATCGTGGGGACTGGGGTCATCTACGGCTGGGCACCGGCGGTGATCATGGGGTTCCTCACGAGGGCGCTCATCGAGATCGTCCAGCGCCGACCTCTGATCCGGCTTTCGTACAACGCCGGTGTCTACGCGGTCGGGGGCGCGGCGGCCGGCGCCGCCAGCTCTCTCGGGGCGAACGAGGCGGGAGTCGCCTCGCTGCTCCTCCAGGTGCTGCTCGGGGCGACCGCGTTCTACGCGGTCAACATCCCGCTCATCGCCGCAATCATCTCGCGCTGGGCGCGGGAGCCTTTCTTGCCCTTGCTCAAGCGCTCCATCTACTGGACCGCGGTGCCGTTCTCGATCATGGCCTCGGTGAGCCTGATGCTCGCCGTACTCTGGGAGCGCTCGCCGCTCCTCGCGATCGCGCTCGTCGGCCCGCTCGTCGCCATCGCCCTGTACCAGCGCTCGGTCCACAGCGCCCTCAAGGCCATGCGGCTCGCCCTCACCGATCCCCTCACCGGGCTCGGCAACCACCGCCATTTCCACGAGCGGCTCCAGCGCGATCTCGACAAGGCCCAGACGGACGGGTTCGCGCTCACCGTGTGCCTGCTCGACATCGACAACTTCAAGCAGATCAACGACCGCTACGGCCATCCGGTCGGCGACCGGGTGCTCGCCCAGGTCGCTGCCCGCCTGCGCCAGGGAGGGGAGGCCTTCCGGCTGGGAGGCGACGAGTTCGCGCTTCTCCTTCCCCGGCGCGACGAGCACGAGAGCCTCTCGATCGCGCAGTCGGTGATCGACCGGGTCGCCGAGACCGAGTGCGAGGACGCCGGCATGGTCTCGATCTCGGCCGGCATCGCCACCTACCCACAGCACGGCGTCGAGCGCTCCGAGCTCGTGCGGGTCGCGGACAGCGCCCTCTACCTCGCCAAGGAGCAGGGCAAGGGACGCGTTCGCGCCTACCGGCCCGACGTGCTCGAGCTCGCGGAGCTCCGCAGGCTCGCCGAGGGCCCGGACCGCGCCGCGCGCCTCCGCGCAGCCGCGTCGCTCGCGCATGCCGTCGATGCTCGCGACGCCTACACGGGCTCGCACTCGTACATGGTCGGAGAGCTGGCGGCGCGAGTGGCCAGCCGCATGGGGCTCGACGGGGAACAGATCGAGCTCGCGCGTCTGGCCGGCTCGTTGCACGACCTCGGCAAGCTCGCCATCCCGGAGGAGATTCTGCGCAAGCCCGGCCCGCTGAACGAGGCCGAACGGCTCGTCCTCGAGCGCCACCCCCAGATCGGCTTCCGCATGCTCGACTCGCTCGGCGTCGAGCCCGTCGCCTCGTGGGTGTTGCACCACCACGAGCGCTGGGACGGCGACGGCTATCCGGACCGACTAGGCGGCGAGCGCATCCCGCTGGGCTCGCGGATCCTCCTGGTCGCCGACGCCTACGACGCGATGACCACCGACCGCATCTACCGCTCCCGCCTGAGCCACGACCGCGCCATGGCGGAGCTGGAGCGTTGCTCCGGGACCCAGTTCGACCCGGACGTCGTCACCGCCTTCAAGGTCGAGTTTGACCGGCCGCGGCGGCCCGAGCTCGTCGTGCTCGAAACGGGCTAGGAGGGCTGGCGGAACGTCACTCGTCGCCGGGACGCGCTGGTCGTTCCGAGGCAAGGACGCAGGGAGCCCTCGTATCGACTTTAGATACGGGGGCGACCGAGGACACAGCCTCGGGGCGAGCGG
>Ga0209874_1000024_pt1 | contig 38200 bp, 34 predicted proteins | sample GWRWN1_20_30_FD_187216 | JGI IMG/M metagenome (GOLD analysis project Ga0209874, IMG submission 187216) | Riverbed sediment microbial communities from areas with no vegetation in Columbia River, Washington, USA - GW-RW N1_20_30 (SPAdes)... | ecosystem: Environmental > Aquatic > Freshwater > River... | reverse complement strand
GAGCACGTTGCCAACGCCGTGCCTCTCGGCACGACGGCCGAGGCGAACATGCGGTAGCGGTAGCACTGGCGGGGACGTGCTGGTGACAGGCTACGGGTAAGCCAGCCACAAGGCGGGCATGCTGTTTTCAGGGAGCGGGAATGCCCACGATCGCGGTTTTCACCAAGAACCGCACCAATCCTGCCTACACCGCGGCTCGTCTCGGAGTGGGGAGGAAAAGGGAAAGTCTTTTTGATGCCTAACTCTCGCTTCAGACCGATCGCTAAAAGCGTCGGCTGAGCTTTGGGTTAAGTGGCAAAAGATTTGGGGCTGTGCCTGAGTAATTGACTTACTCTTTTCGCCGATTCGATCTCACTTTCAGGAATAGGAAAAGGGGGTCTTCAGGCACAACCCCGCGATTATTCTAAGCCGCGTTCTTGGCGGACTGAAAACGCGTTTGATCACTGTCGATGCGGATGGAATTCGACTGGCTTTAATTCAGGCCAAGCTCTTTGCAAGACTGGAGAGCCCACGCCCTATTAACGTTTGCTCGAGCTTTGCATGATAAAGCTTCATCAATTGAGCCTTCACAAGATCACCTTCAATAATCCCAAGAGCATGGGCGATCGCCTGTAAGGTGGCCATCCCTTCCCGTCTATGTTGGGCGCGTAGATGAAACTTCGAGATGTTCGGAGTGCTGATCATCACCCTTTTCACGTCTTTCAATTCATGATGACGGTAATGAACTTTGCTCGCCTGTCGCCAGGTTCCATCGGGAACAATGAGCTGAATCGGCTTCTGGTCTTGCGCCACAAGTTCTTTATCTAATTCCACGGCATCATCCGTGGGATAAAACAACAAAGTCCGATACTGAGGGATTAAGAGATCTTTCAGGTCGAGAGTTTCTCTTGTTTGCCCTCGTACCCGCATTTCGCTATTCACTAAAGCTCTTAGCGCGAGCCGACCTGTATTGCTTGTTCGCCTCAGCTCCCGAGCATGAACGACAAGACAAATCTTGGTGTTTAACTCGATTCTCGGTATGGCGTCGCAAATACAGCAAGGCCGATTGAAACAACAAATCGGGCATCGATCGTTGGTTTTTCTCTTCCGATTCAGTCTTAGTTTCCTGTGACTTTGACACTGACAGCGCAAGGACCTTTTTTGCCTTGACCGACTTCAAATTCTACTTTGTCACCCTCGCGCGGTGGCTGTCCTTGAACTTCAGATATATGGAAAAACAGATCACCGCCGCTATCGCGAGTGATGAAACCAAAGCGCTTTTCAGCATTAAAAAACTTTACCGTGCCTGTATTCATTACAATAACCTCTTTCTCGAAAAATTTCTGTCCTCATTATTAGCATACTTTGTGACCAATCCCTATCGTTTTTATCCCTAATCGTATCGCATTCCCCTTCCGTCCACTACCACAAATCGGCTCCGTTACGTCGCGTAAGAACGTCGCGGCCAAGATCAAATGAGAAGAACGGGCCGATGCTGGCGATCGGGATCACGACCAAGACCTTGCCTAAGATCCAGCGCATAGTAGATGCACACCATTGCGACACTGATGGTTAAGCCGGCGGCGAGAAACCACCAAAGCACTGCCGGTTCATCTGCAAGGTCTCTTAGCTCAGAAATTGACACCGCCGTATCGGTTGATTACCCTCTATCGTATGGTAAGCAGCCGATTCCGTAGCGCGCCACCTACGCATGATTCTGAGTTCGTCAGAAAGACAAATTGCCAACGATCAACCGCATGAAAAAACTCGCGCTTATCGGGTTGTCTGTTTCGTTACTTTTCTTTGCAGCCTATCCTTCGCTCAGAAACACTCAGTTGGGTAGCTGCGTTGTCTATGCCTTCGGGAGTTTTCGCGAAGTTGCGCAGGAGCGCTCGGAGCGATTTCTCGGCAAAGTCTTCGAAGACACCGCCCGCTGCCGCGGCGGCGAGGAGTCCGTGAAATGGCGCACCACTGCGTGGGTTGATTGGCAACGCTATTGGGCCACGGGTGCCGAAGAAAGTCGATCCACCGGCTTAATCAGCAAGCTTGGATTTTGGAGTCCCAACCGGCGTGGCGTTGCCGGCGCGCTGCTCGATATGGAGTACCAACGGATTGAGTTATTACGATTCAATCTATTCGATAACAGTGGAACCTTCGAGGAATACGTTCGGGGGCGAAATGGAACGGCCGGATCCGCCATCAAAATATGGCCTCAATTGCGCCTCCCCCGTGGACATTCCGCATACGTAGACGTCGGTGGCGATGGCCCGCAGCGATGCCAGGGAGAATTAATACGCTTCCGCAATCTAACCGGCATATGCAATGACATCACGAATCCGCTCATGGGCTCCACCGATCAGCCCTTCGCCAGAAACGTCCCGTTCGATGCCACCTTCCCCGATCTGGGCAAAAACGAAATCGTGATCAACCGCCACGGCGATCGCCTGGGCTTATTGCAACCCGATCCCCAAGTGATCAGCCGCAAACTCTTTAGCCGTGCCCAAGCGCCAAACAATAATTGCCATGACGCTCACGGGCTGGCGGGCTACGTTCCGGAAGCCAACTGTGATTATCAGAAAGCACCCGTCCTTAATGTTCTGGCGGCCTTTTGGATTCAGTTCATGACCCACGATTGGTTCTCACATCTCGAGGAGGGACACAATCAATCCGAATTAATGGCGATGGGTTGCAGCACGCCGGACGTAAACAACGGCCAGACGCCGCTATCGGCTAAGGAAGTTCAACAGCTCCGCTGCCGTCCTGAAGATCGCGTCGACAAAAGCTACATTGCGGCGGATAAACCTCCGGTGACCTTCACCCACGAAGGCAACCAGCACCTGACCCGGGCGCACAAGACGACTCTGAACAAAGTAACCGCCTGGTGGGACGCGTCGCAAGTCTACGGTTACAACGATCTCTCCGGGAAGCGCGTGAAGCGCGACCCCAACGATCCGGCGAAATTATTGCTCGAGCCGGTCATCACCCGTGCGCAAGAAGTAATCGGCTACCTGCCCCTGTTGCAGCCTTCCGATTACACGAACCCGCAGTGGTCCGGCCAAGAGTCCGTGGCTTTCCCGGACAATTGGAACATCGGCCTGAGCTTTTTCCACAATGTCTTTGCGCGCGAGCACAATATCTTCGTCGATGCCTTTCGACAACAGGCTGCCGCCTTCCCCGAAGACGACTCCGGCTTGCGCAACCCCGCAAATCCCACCGCCGTCATTAGATATAAAGATGTCACGCCGGACGAACTGTTCGAAGTCGCCCGGCTCGTCGTCGCGGCGGAAATTGCCAAGATCCATACCATCGAATGGACTCCGCAGCTTCTCTATAATGAACCGGTTTACCTTGCGATGAACGCCAACTGGAGCGGTCTGGTCAGCAAGCATCCGTTAGTAGAGAACGCGCTCGAGAAGGCTTTAGCTCGACTAGCCAAATCGTCAAGTGGCAAAGCGGCGGCATGGTATTCCGTCTTTGCCACAGGCCCCGGCATCATCGGCTTAGGAAACAATAAAGCGGACGTAAACGGTGGCGTCAACCACTTTGGTTCGCCGTTCAATTTTCCCGAGGAGTTCGTCACCGTTTACCGGCTCCATTCGATGGTTCCCGATCTCATCGAATTTCGCGAGTTGCGCAGTGATCCAAACGTGATCAGATACAAGATTCCGGTCGTGGAAACGCTACAGGGCAAAGCAACCCAGGCGGTCCACCTATACGGCTTGGCCGATTGGGCTCTCTCCATGGGACGGCAGCGACTGGGCAAATTGACCTTGCAAAACCATCCGCTTTTTCTCCAGAGCCTAAGCATGCCGCGCTTGAAGAGCGCCACCGGCCAGATCGATGTCCCGGCACTGGATATCATCCGCGATCGCGAGCATGGCGTGCCACGCTACAATGAATTCCGTCGGCAGTACGGCCTCAAACAGTTAACCAGCTTCGATGATTTCATTGATCCTACCCTGTCCAAGAATTCTCCCGAACGAGTCAGACAGCTGCAGATCGCCGGCCTTTTGCGCGAAGTCTACGGGCAACACAAGTGCGAGGATTCAAAAATCATCACCACGGCGCAGGTCGATAGTGACGGCGCCAAGATCACCGATTGTCTCGGCCATCCAAACGGCAGCATGGTGGACAATATCGAGGACGTGGACGCAGTGGTCGGCTGGTTAGCAGAATTTGCCCGGCCCCACGGCTTCGCGATTTCCGAAACTCAATTTCAAGTTTTTATCCTCAACGCGTCACGCCGGCTTTTTAGCGACCGTTTTTTTACTTCCAGCTTTCGCCCGGAATTTTACACCCATTTTGGTTTCAAGTGGGTCAATGAAAACGGGCCTGACGGCGTCATTAAGGAGACCGGGGAATCCAACGGTCATCAAATAGAAGTTTCGCCCTTGAAGCGCGTGCTTCAGCGTACAATTCCGGAACTCAAGTCGGAACTCGAGCCTGTCGTTAATGGGTTCGACCCCTGGGCCCGCGACCGCGGTGACTACTACTCCCTGCAATGGAGGCCGCGGCCCGGCGCCGAGTCGGACGTAGCATTCAGGGATTGATAATCACGCCGCGGTTTTTTTCGCAGCTGCCGTCTTCACGCCAAATCGGCGATACCGGATAGCGCGCCGCGCGCTCTTTGCTCTGAACTTAATCTTCATGCGTTCTTCGGCTTGCGTGTCGCCTTTGCGTGAAAACGTTTCGTGCTCTCCCGTTTGTGGATTGAAAAATCCGATGTAGCCGCCGGGGTTGACGCTGAAGGATCGAAGCGTCTTGCCATCATGAATACGGCCGAGAAAATCGTTCCGCCCTCCCACTTCCTCGCTGCCGGTAAAGTACAGCGGTAGCACGAAGTTAGAAACGTCGATCTCGTCTATCTTGTAGGTTTCCGCTTGTACCGCGTCGCACATCTCGTACCAATGAAACACGTCCAGCTTCGGATTGGCGGGATGGGGTCCCGCAACGAGCAGGTTGACCTCGGGGTCGGCGACGAGCTCGAGGGCTTCGTGAGACAAGGTCACGGTCCAACTCTCTCCCAAGTCCTTTGAAAGTTCAGTGAAGACAAAGCCGAAGGGAATTCCCCGATTATTTCTATCGTGGTAACCCAAAGCGTTGGCGACATTGACGTTGTCCCAAAGGTAGATCACCGCCTCGCCGCGCATGTCGGATAATTCCTGCGGCTTGGGTTTTGCTCCCGCCTTCCCCTCCAGTCTCAGCGTCGCCCCCAAGCTCCAGTAAGGTTCAAAATCCTGCTTGATCTGGCAATTGATGGCGCGAAGCGCGTGCTGCACCTCTTCGTCGCTGAGCTTGCCGTTGGTGTGGTTGATAATAGAAATGATCATGGGTTTGCCTCCTTTTTGTTTTGTTTATCTTTTTGCGTCGGTCAGGATAACGTCGGCAGCCTTTTCGGCAATCATATAGATGGCGCTGACGATGAAGAAGCCGGGAATTCGCGGGAAGACAGAAGCGTCCACCACGCGCAGGCCTTGCACCCCATGCACGCGAAAGTCGCTGCTAAGCACGCCGCCATTTTCCCGTGGCCCGATGGGGCAAGTGCAGGAAGCATGGTGCCCCCAAGCGTTGTTGCGTACGAAAGCGCGGAGATCCTGATCCGTCTGGCAGTCTTTGCCGGGAAGGGTTTCCTCGACAATGAGCCCTCGCTTTTTAAGATCCGCCGTAATTTTTCGCACGAACCTGACACCCTCCACAACCGATTCTAGGTCCTCACCTACTTTATCGCTCCCCTCGCCGAAATATCGGAAATTGACGTGGGGCGTCTCCCGCGGGTCAGTGGATCGCAGGGTCACTTTACCCGCGGAGTTCACCGTGTGGGCCTTCAGCACGACCCAGGTTAAATAATCATGATGCCGCGCGATCAACTCTGAATACTTCGGAAAGTAACCTTCGAACCTCCCTACCAGCCCAAGAAAGAAAAGATCGGGCAGTTTTCGTTCGGGCTTGGATCTTTTAACCAAGGTAAGCACACCTCCATTGGTCGTGTAAACTCCTTTTTTTGCCGACGCCCATTTTTCATACTGCGGATCACCTTTGGCAAAACGGGCACCGGCTAAAACTTCCCACTCGTCTTTCATCCGGTGGACAACGCCCACCTCGTACCGATCTTGCAGATTCGTTCCAACTCCAGGAAGATCGACCCGCACTTCGATCCCATGCCGCTCCAGTTCCCGCCGCGCTCCGACTCCGGACAGCATGAGGAGTTGCGGGGTGTTGAAAGCACCGCCGCACAGAATCACCTCGCGCGAGCCAAAAGCTTCACGCGGTTCACCGGCATCCGTACTGTGATTGGCGTGGGCGCGGTAAAGGCGCTCGCCCTTCAAATACGCCACCCCGATGGCGCGGTTGTCGTTGTTAAAAAGGATCCGCGTGACCAATGCGTTGAGTTCAAGCCGAAGTCTATCGGGATGCTGCTTGGCAACCTCCAGAACCCGCTCGCGGCTACCAATGCGCACGCCGCCGCGCGTGCTGACAGGTGCATAGCGTACGCCGTAGGAATTCGCCTGCACGAGCCGCCAATCATTAGGATCGGCCTGCGATTGAATGATCCACAGCAATCGCTTGAGCGGATGTTGCTCGTCTCGAATCGCTTTTTTGGCCGATCCTTTGATCACGTCCATGAGATCATCATCCCGCAAAGCTTCCATGCAAAATGGCCGCTCCGTGGTCAACCAACCGGCAAAACCGTGACCCGTCAGATTCAAGCCAAAAAGATTCTGCAGCCAGCGATAGATGGGTCGATGCCGGCAATCTTCCATGCGCTCGAAATACTTGCGCATGTGGGCCGGCTGCCAGGATGGGTCGTCGGTAAGTTGCGCGATATGTTCCCAGTCGTCGTTATGAGGATAGATGAGGATCAGGGCATTATGCGCGGTACAACCGCCCAAGGTTCCAGCCCTCGGATAAAGAACGCCATCGCGGTCGCAGTCGAACTTGACGTCGCGCTTTTGTTGTTCGTTGTCGGCGTAATGCCGTACGAAGAAATCCCACTTCATCGCCGCGTTTTCAGACGCGAAGGGGTGAAAGGCAGGAACATGGTAGTCGCCGGGTAATCGTGTTTCCGCCATTTGAAGCGGGTCGCCGCCGGCCTCAAGGAGGAGAACTTTGCGTCCCGCTTCAGCGAGTCTCGCCGCCACTGTGCCGCCGCCGGCCCCCGAACCGACGACGATATACTCATATTGGGGCGGCCCGGAGCTTTCCACGCTCATTGTTTTTGAGTTGTAGCCCGAGGAGTGAGCCTCGAAGGGCGCGGGCACAGAAACGTAAAGCTGCGCTGACTTGTAAGGTGCTTGGCCATAAGTCTGCGTTTCTTCCTTGCCGTGCCCACCACCGAGGTTTTGCAGGCATCCTCAAGGTAAAGGCCCATTGCCCGCAACCGCAGCGGCTCGCTCCTCGGTCGCGTAAATAAACCGAGCTAGAAGATTTTCAGGTACTCGATCAGCGCCCACTTGTCATCGTCGCTCAGAGCGGGCTCCTCTTTGAAAAAGCTCGTGCCAAAATAGTGACCTTTATTCACGACGTAGTCCGGACACTTGCTCACCTTGAGCAGATCGGGCACGAGATTTTTGAAGACCTTGGCCGCTTCTTCGTCGCTGGCACCCTCGACTTGCTTTAAATCCGCTTTCATCTTGAGCAAGACTTTAACCAGATCCGCCCTATTCGACTCGAGATCGATGTTGGTCAACAGGGTTACCGGCGTCCCTTTGGGGATCGGACCAATCATGATGATGCCTTCGCTAAAAAGCCACGGAAAAAATCGCTGAAGCCAATCTCCCCAGCTGAGCAACTTCTCTAAACCGGGAGGCAAAAAACCTGGGGTAACTTTAATATAGCTGGTAGCGGTCGTTCGATAGATGAAGCCCGGAACTTTATCGCCAAGGATCGGATCCTTTTCTCGCTTCTCCGGCCAAAGCATTTTTTCGATGGCGTCGTTGAAGGAATCCATCCGCGCTTCGACAGAAGCCTCCCATCTGAATTTTCCAACCGAATTATTGAGAAGAAAGGGCGCCGAGGACCAAAGACTGATTAATGACGGGGGGCGGGTGAAGCCACGACCGCCGCCGGGCAACTCGTACTCAAAAGTTGTGCCATCGATGGGGTTATGCAGCGTCATTTTTCCCACAGACGGCAAGGTCTGATAGGTCTGCGATGAGAAGTTATCCCAGATATTCCCCGCAATGGCGTTGGTCGCCAGCGGGCTGCAGGCATTGGTCTGCAGCAAGGTCACCGGGATGCGTCGCTCCGTGGAGAGATAATTGTCCGTGAGGAAGTCGTCGGCCAGCACCATCTCCGTCATCTTTTTCTTAAAATCGTCAGTCTTGGTCCAGGCCCAGTACTGTTCCCAGTTCCTTTCATCGACGTTGGCCGGCGCCTCGGGAATCTTGCTCGAATGGCAACGTCCACACCGCTCGGCAAAAGCAACCTTGCCCCGGTGCAACCTGACCTTGTCTTGAGTCAGATATTGGCTGCCTCCCGGGGCATCCTTGAGGAGATCAGGCTTCGCCGATTTCAAAAAAAACAGCGCCACATCCGGCGTCTGAGCCACGGTGGCGTTCCAGTAGCTGGAGTTTTTCTCGGCGTCCTCGATTCTGATGGGCGTAATGCTTTTGCCGCCAAGCAGCACATTGAAATGCAGCAGCCACTCCTCGCTAAACAGTCCGATATTAATAAAAACGCGATTCAGCGCGCCAAGGATTCCCACCGAATCCGATCCGTCTTTGAGCACGCGCGGCGTCCACACGGTATCCGGTGCTTTGTAGAACTGCGAGAGCGCGGCGGTCTGCGGAAAATCTTGGAACTGCTTGTTCTTTAAATTTCCACCGGCGAGTTTCTCCTGACCCCAGCGCAAGGCAGGTCCGAGCCGCGGGCCGACGCTGTAGACCGCGTTCATAGTCCGCGGATTATTGATGTAGTCAGTGGAAATAAACGAAGTATCCAACGTGCCGGGCAAAGACGTGTGCAGCAGTTGGTAAACAAAATTCGCCTCGTCCTTTTCCCAAAAGAGGATCCGGTCCACCCAGAAATATTGCGCGCCCGGGTTGGAGTTCAGGTTTTCCCATTTGGGATTTTCCGGGTTTTCGGGCGGTTTCACCGGACTCGGGCCCACATGGCAAAAACCGCAGCTCATACCGACGCGATAGGGACGGATCAGGTTCTTATCGTTGTAGTAGCTCGGATCGGTGTAAAATCTCTCCGGGTCCCATTTCTTCGCTGCCGCCTCATCGAAATCCGGGTTGGGAAACAGACGCAAGCCGACGACGCCCGTCGCATAACCGTAGTAAGATCCCACCGGCATATTTTTGCCGCGCGCGCCGATTTTCACGCCGGCATACTTCTGCTCGTTCTCAAAGGGATCGGGCGGACAATCCTTACTGCGCATGTCGAGCCACAGACCAAAACGATCAGGGCGCGGTCCCTGGGCTTTTTCAAAGCAGGGTTCATTGACCAGGCCGAGGTATTTCCAGCGCGTGTCGCGGCTTAGATGCTTAATACTCGTATGCGACGAGAGAATTTTCAAAAAATCCACCGCGCCGAAGCTCTTATTTACGAGATGATCCCAGAACCGGTCGTTGCCGCCGGTCCAAACGATCCAGTTATTGCGACCTTTGACCTCGTTGGTCGTGAGTTGTATGCCGCCATCCATGTCCCTGAAGTAGTCTTCGTCCGCCGCCGGAAAACTGTCGGCTTTGCGGCCTGCTGTCATCGCTTCATCCAGGACTGTTCCGGGCGCAGGTGACTGCTTCCCACATCCGGCAAAGACAAGCGTAATCATAGCGATGAAGATTAAAATACGTGACGATGCTCCGCTTTTCATTCGATCTCCTCCACCGACTCGGCTGCTTCCATCTTGCACGCGTCTACAAATCTAGATTGCAACTCATCGCAGCAGAAAATACAGTAAGTAACATAAAGAAGGCAAGGCTTCCGCTGGGAAGCAGACAGCGAATATGAGTCGACTGCGAGGAACTCCGCAAAAACGAGTTCCTATCACTACTAAACTGAGGACTTCCGCGATAGCCATGGAAAAAAGGGGGACTATGGCGAGCCGGGGCGCGTTTTTCCCCCGTCCACCTAGTGATTGAAATCAGCGAGCGTGTAGAGGTGCCAGCGGCGCCGCGGATCGTATGGGACGTGCTGTCGGACCCGCGCGCCGTGGTCGACTGCGTGCCGGGGGTGAAACTGGGTGACCGGCTGGAGGACGGCTCGTACGATGCGACCGTGACGGTGAAGTTCGGACCGGCCAAAGTGACAAGCGCAATTGTTCTTGCCGCATTTGCGAAAGTTGACCGAAATCATGCCCGGGCGAAAATCCCCGAGAGCCTGTAGCTGCTGATAGAGCTTGGCTCTTTGGAGTTTTGGATGGCGGCAAACTTATCGAGCACGGCGCGAGGTGTCAGCCTACCGGCCTCAGGACGTAACTGCGCCGCCCTCAGCGTGACGTGCAAGCAGTAGGCCATAAACGCCACAAAGATATGCGCTTCGATTCTCTGTTGAAGCTGGTGGTAAATCGGACGCAATTGAAGATCGTCTTTTAAGTTTTTGAAGGCTGCTTCGATCTCGACCAATTGGATGTAGAACTGCCAGAGTTGAGCCGGCTCTCGGCCCGACAGATTGGTGCGTAGCAGATAGCGGCCCTCGCGCCGGCGCACTGCTCTCAGCTTTTGCCGATTGAGTCGGAAAGAGAAAGTGACATTGGCCCAGCGGGTTTTTGATTCGTTATGGCAATGTTGATCAGTCGCCAGGCAGCCGGATATTTTCCCTTATCTGAGGTACGATATTCGATAACGTGCAGTTATGTCAACTTCGAGTTGGCTTGCGGATAGGGCCGGAAAGATGCCTCCCGATTGCAGCAAGAAGCTTCTAATCTAGGTGGCTGTCCCTCGATCTTCCTCGGGACGGTGAGTTTATCGAACCGTAGGATGGATCAAAGGTAATCTCTTTTATCGGAGGATCTCTTCCAGGAGCGGCGCCGGCCGCTGTCCGAGGTTTGTGCGAGCGTGCCTAGTCAAACGTTTCATCCCCGTTCGGCTCATAGTGCGGCACATCGTTCATGTCGTGCCGAAACTTCGACAACTCGTAATACATGCGGCGCCGGGCCCGGCTTTGATTGCCGAGCGGGCGATGCTCGGCGATGCAGTGCCACGGGTTGTAGGAGAGGCGTCGCGCGAACGCGATCTGCGCCGGCGAATCGAATTTCTGCTTCGGAATGCGCAAGGTGGCCACCGAGACGCGGGGCGACAACCGCTCCGGCCACAGCACCGCATTGTTTTCGATCGGCATCAGATGAGGATCGGTCTGCAACTGTAGGCGAATGTCAAGCTCGACATCGCCCTGATTGAGCGCAACGACCATAGCGTTGCGCAGGTAGTCATCGGGCGGCCGGAGCGGCAGGCGTGGGATCGGTGTTTTCTTGTTGGACTTTGGCCACACCGAATATTGCATCGCCTGCCCTTCTCCCAGCAGATAAGGCACGCAACTGAAGTACGGCGCCTCGAATGGACTGCTCTGGGTCTTGAGCCACAGTCCCTGCATGATGAAGTCGAGCACGTGCGGGCGGTGGAAATTCACAAAGTAAAAAATCGAGGCGTTCTTTAGGCTCTCAAGCTGCAACAGAGCGTTCTCGCGCGTGTTCGGCGTCACAAAAGTGGGCGTGGACACGCCAAACATGTCCTGCGTGAATTTCTCCTCGTCCATCAACTTGAGACCGGGAACTCCCATCAGCTTGATGCTGATGCTCATGAAACCCACGTCGTCGATGTCCGGCGTCACGTACGGCCCCGGTCCGGAAAAGCGCACCCAAGCGCGATAGGTTTTAGGTTGCGCGAAGATGCCGTGCCGGAACTCCGGCCGCAGGCCGTCGTGGACGATGAACTCCGCACGCACGATGCCGTGGGTCTTGGTGTTTCCGCCGCGTTCGAATCCGCCCGGCTTCCAGAGCCCGCGCATCTGCTGCTGGAAGGTATCGATGATCGATTGGAGCGAGGCCTCTTCGTCCGGTTGCACCCGTTCCTCGGCAATCTTCAGCCCTTCGTTCGGGCGCCGCCAGTTGATCAGCGCGGTGGTCAAGCGCGCGATCGGGTCGCGCAGCACCGCATCGAAGGCCGGACGAATCCAGGGATCGATGCGCCGCTCCAGTTGCAGCAGCCGCAGCGACGTATCGCTGATCCAATTCAGGAGTGCCGAGCCGGCATTGGAAGGCGGCACCGGGCGGCTTGTGTTTGAACCAAACACGTTCCTTTTCATCACGACCCTTTCAACGCGTGGTAGCGAGGTAACGCAAGGCACGAATACCGGGCATGAAAAAGTAGGCGCCGCCCAACACGGTGACGAACTGCGGCAGCCCGCTTAGGCGGCGATCCGGACCATCGGCTTGCGGAATCGAGAAGCCGTCAGTGGGGAACCCTCCCAGGTCGCGCAATCGGTGGCCGAGCAATGGATCGCTTTCGCCGGTGAGCCCCGCAAATTTGCTCCCCATCAACCACGCGCTTTGCACGAACTCGAACTGGCGCGTGATATTGGCCACAAGGCAGATAAAATGGAGCCCGGTATCTGCGCTGGGCGAGGCTTCCGTCGCCGACAGCGCCGGCGCCGCACCATATTTTCGTCCGCGGCGAAGCAGGCGATGAAAGCGCGTGGATGCGACCAGATCCTGCTCCAGTGCCGCGGCGTTGAATCCCAAAATGCGCCATAGACGAGAGAGGATTCCGCGCGGACCGGGCGGCAAGTCTGCGTTGCGCGGATTGGCCCGTCGAATGTGAGCGCCCAACGGGCAGCGCAGGCCTTGTGGATCGGCCTGGTAGGTGAAGTTGTTCACCTCGCCTGGCGCTGCCAGAGGTTCGCCATTTTTCTTTCGGCCCACCATCGCGGCCGCCAGCCGGTCGCGCAAGTCCGCATCGCCTTCCGCTTGCTGGTCGAGCTCGCTCCAGAAACGTCGTACGTCTTGCCGTAGCTGGCGCATCACTAGATAGCAGCCGTTCCGTCCGAGGTCGGCCTGCTCCGGCGCGTCTTCGGCCCTCGGCAGCAGCGCACCCGGGTCGCGCTGCGGAACGAGCAGCGGACGCGGTGTGTAGAGCCCGTATTCGTTGGGATAGCCGAGCAGGAACTCGCCGAGACAGCTAACGTTGCTGTACTCGAGCTGGTCCTGGTCGCGCACCGGCCGCTTGCGCTCCCAATCGACTTGCGGCTGCGAAATGCCGTCATCAAATCCAAACGGCTCCTTGTCCTGTTCATCGGACGTCGACAACCGTTCGATCTGCACGAAGCCGGCGGCGTATTGCGCTTCGATCTCCCGTTCCCATGCCGGCAGTCGCCCTGACTTGGCATAGAGGAGGACGGCGACGTGCGGCAGCCGCTCGCCGGTGCCCCATCGCCAGTACTTTGGATCATTGGCGCCGACATCTCCCAGACGGCGCGCGCGTGCAGTGTCACTGGCCATCCCAGCGACAAACTCCGCTGAAAATCCCTCGCGCAAGTCGCAGGCGACCTCCAATGCACGTAGCCCCTCGCTCGTGAATGCGACGTGGAGCGCAGTCTCTGGCAGTGCGGCCTTGATCGCGTTCGTTATCGGAACCTGCGCCAACCAGGCGCGTGCAGCGGCCGGATCCTTGACGCGTAACAGGAAAAAACAAGCTTCGGTCAGGTGCCTGTACCCGAACCGCACCAGGCCCTGAACATCCTCCAGTTCCACGGACCTGCCCTCTCTCAGAATTGTGCTCATAGCAACCGCAGCCAGGCCTGAGCCTGCGCATCCGTCACGCTCGCAAGCTCCAGCCCTTCTCTAATGCGCTGGTTGCGCTTGAGGTCGACCAGGGCGAGGCCCGGATAGGCCCTGTACCAGACCTGCGTCGGCAACTGATGGCGTCTCTGGTAGTTTTTGAACTTGTTTTCAATGCGCGCGCCGCGCGCGACCAGCCAACGCGTGCGCGGCCAGCCCACGCCGTGGCTGAAACTCAGATTCAGGCCCCACGCCACCTTGTTGATGAAGTCGTCCATATAGGGCTCGTGGCCGCCGTCATAGTTGCTCATGAAGACGAGCCGGCACTTGTCATCGAGAAAGGCCCAGAACGCGAAATGAATCGTCTGCACGCGAGCAAGAAAACCGTGCGAGAAGATATGACGGCAGGTGTAGTCGATCAGCGCCAGCAGCACGGTCACCAGCCAGCGGCGAAACAATCCCGGCTTGACCGAGCCGATCGCCGTGTACTGGTTGGTCACGTCGTAGTCTTCCAGATCCTGCAATTCCAGCAGTGCCGCGCGGTCCTGCCGGGGGCAGATTTCGGCATCTTTCTTTTCTCTCGTGCGCAACATGAAGATCAAGAGTGGCGACAAGACAATCAGAAACGGCAGCAGGATCAGGACCGCCAGCGGAATCGCAACAAAATGCAGGAGCTTTGCGATTTTCCAGCTCAGCGGTGTTGGCTCAGGCGGCGTCAGGGGAAGCCTCCCAGCGCTTGCTTCGGCATTGACGAAGTCGATCAGCTCGCGCCGCAGTTGCTGGGCTTCAGCGACCGATGCGAGCGGCGCGCGCGGCACTTTCGCGGCAAGAGCATGTCGCAGTGCGCTTTCCTCCTTGACTTGCCGCACCGTGCGACCGACCCAGTTGATGTAGTTGGCAGCGAGTTGACGTTGATGGGCTTGCATCCAGGCCAGCAGGTCGCCCTGCGCGTGGAAGCCTTCGCAGTGCATGAAGATTCGGCGCAGGCCCGCGCCCGCGCGCTGTGCCAGATCTGCGATGCACTCTGCAGCGGGACCGTCACAGCAGCCGGCAAACGCAAGGTAGACCGGCAGCCTCGGGCGCGGGATCCCGTGCGCTTCAATGTCGCCGAGCGTGGGATCGTCCAGCACCGCCAGCCGTGCAAAATGCAGGCGCTCGAATTGCCCGAACGGCAGAACCACGTTCGCCGGGTCGGCCATGCCGGGCTTCGAGTTCATCGTCTCCAGCAGTTCCCGCAGGCCGCGCTCTCGGCCCGGCGTGACCTGTGCCACCAGCATGAATTGGGACTGCGGCGTCACGGCGGCGAACGATCTTCCCTTAAATTACATGACTAGTCGCCCAAAGATTAAAACTCCAAGGCGAAATCGATGAGCCGTTTTTTGTCCCAATAAACTTTTCCTAGATACATTTTCGGCCCGATCTGACGAATTTCATCGCGGATCCAGCGAGCGACAAGCGATGTTTCGGAGTAATCAAGAACTATGCATTCCTTGCCGTCCAGCCAACTCTCTCCCTTATAAACCTTAGCGACGATCGCGTTAAACCCGAGAGGGAGAATCTTGTTTCTCAGTACGCCGTTCTTGGCGTCGAAAACTTTCCCTTGCCAAGCGAAAAAACTGATAAACTGGGCGATGTCTTGGGTGTAATTTGTTCCGGGCGCAACGATGGCCGTGCCTTTTCCTTCGCCGTCGGGAATTTCACCAGTGGGACTCTTTTTGAAAAGCTCATCGAGCTGACTCTGCGACATTCCCAATAGCTGCGGCACATCGTAAGCCATATTTATTCCTCCTGGACTAGCCAATGCCGTGAAAGAACCAATGCGGTGTGGCGCGGATCATTTCGCGGCAACCTATACAAATGGATGTTCCGTTCTTCGCATACCGTGGTAATGCTGTCAAGAAAATTTTCGCCTGATGTTGTACCGCGAACGGATGCCGATTGCGATTAGCAGAAACTTTTGGCAGATTGAGAAGAGTTCAGTCCGATGCCAACAAAGACCGCCATTATCTCCGTTGAAAGCTTGAAGTCCGAGGATCTGCCCCTTCTAGAGCAAGCGCTTCAGAGCGTTCCAGGCGTAGATCGCGTCGATTTCAATCTAGAGCGCAGCGTTGCCGTCATCGATTTTGATCCGAGCCAGTCTCACATCGATGACTTTTTGCGCGCGGTGTTAAAAGCAGGATTTAAGGTGCTCTAAAAGGACCGAAGATAGAGAATCGAGGATGGAGGATCGCAATCTTCGATCCTCGATTTCTTATTCTCAACTGTTAATTTCCCGCTACGGTCATTTGAGAAATCTTGATGGTTGGCGCGGCGATTCTACCGCGCATTTCAAGATCAGCTCCCACCATTTCAATATTTTGAAACATCTCTTTGAGATTTCCGGCGATCGTCACCTCTTCCACCGGATAGCTCAGCTCTCCGTTTTCAATCCAGAGGCCGGTCGCGCCGCGGGAATAGTCGCCGGTCACCATGTTGACTCCGAAGCCGATCAGCTCAGTGACGTAGAAACCTTGCTTCACCGAGCCGATAATTTCATCGGCAGAGTGTACGCCTGGAGTCAAATAGAAATTTGACGGCGCCACACCCGGCGGTTCGCCCACCGAACGTGAAGCATTACCGGTGGACCCCATCCCCAATTTTTTGCCGCTGTAAGTGTCCAAGAGATAACTCTGGAGGCGCCCTTTTTCTACGATGATCTTCCGTGTCGTTGGCAGTCCCTCGGCATCGAAGGGCCTGGAACCTAACGCGGCGGGAATGGTTCCGTCGTCGATTACCGTGACTGACTCCGAAGCGATTTGGGCTCCAAGTTTATCCATTAGAAATGAGGCACCCTTGTACAACGAATAGCCGGAAATGCCGGATGATAAATTCCGTAGCAGAGAAGCGGCTATCTCCGGATCAAAGACAATGGGAACTTCGCAGGTTTTGACCTTTTTCGCCCCCAGCCGCCTGAGCACGCGCTGCGCCGCTTTCTCGCCGACTTTTTTAGGAGACTCGAGCCTCGAGAATTTCCGATTCGATGAATACCAATAGTCCCGTTGCATGGCACCGTTCTGCGCGGCAACCGGAGCCACCGAGTGACCGAAAGTCGAACCCTCGTACTCACCGGAAAAGCCGTGACTGCTGACGTAGATGACCCGCCCGAACTGATTGGAGAACTCCCCACCTTCGCAGTTGGTAATCCGGGGATCATACTCCAAGGCGGTTTTTTCCGCCGCCAGCGCCATCTGGATTTTCTCTTCCACCGAGATGGATCGAGCATCGGCGTCCAATAGATCCAGCTCGGGGATCTCGCGAGCAAGATTCTCTGCCGCCGGCAGCCCACTGTGCGGATCTTGCGCCGTGGCACGGGCCATCCGTGTGGTATCTTCGACCAAACGGTCAATTGATTTTTTTGAGATATCGGAGGTTGACGCCGAAGCCGAGCTGGAGCCGAAAAACAAGCGAAGCCCCAGGCGTTTTTCCTGAGCCTGACTGATTTTCTCCACTTCGCCCAGGCGTACCGTAACAAAAAACGAGTCGCTCTCCACCATCACGACATCGCCCTGGGAAGCGCCCTGAGCCATTGCCTTGGCAAGGATGTCCCGCCCTAGTTCCTGACTGAGTTCCAGCCGTTCCATAATCTCCCTACTCGTTCAAGTAGTTCAAACCGTCCAAGCCGTTCAAAGGGCAAGAGAATTTCACGCCGTTCGAACGTCTTGAACCACTTGAACACTTTGAACGTTTTGAACCCTATTTGTCATGCCCTGGTGCCGCCCACGGTGAGGCCGTCAATCTTGATGGTCGGAAGCCCTACTCCGACGGGCACGGATTGGCCGTCTTTGCCGCAGGTTCCGATGCCCTCATCTAGCTTTAAATCCGAGCCCACCATAGAAACCCGAGTGAGAACGTCCGGTCCGTTGCCGATCAACGTGGCTCCCTTGACCGGCTTGGTTACTTTTCCGTCTTCGATCATATAAGCTTCGCTGGCGGAGAAAACAAATTTGCCATTGGTGATATCGACCTGACCGCCCCCGAATGAAACCGCGTAAAGCCCTTTCTTTACCGAGCGAAGAATATCTTCCGGTTCGCTTTGCCCCGCCAACATGAAGGTATTTGTCATACGCGGCATCGGAATGTGGGCGTAACTCTCACGCCGCCCGTTTCCAGTTAAAGCCATCCTCATGAGCGACGCATTGAGACGATCTTGGAGATAGCCGTTGAGAATGCCATTTTCGATGAGAACCGTCCGGTGGGTCGGAGTACCTTCGTCGTCGACATTGATGGATCCGCGCCGGAAAGGAATCGTCCCATCGTCTACCACGGTACAGAGCTCGGAGGCGACCCGCTGACCGATTCGGCCACTGAAAGCGGAAGTCTGCTTGCGATTGAAGTCACCCTCGAGCCCGTGACCGATCGCCTCATGGAGAAGAATACCAGGCCAGCCCGGGCCCAGAACCACGTCCATCGTCCCCGCGGGCGCATCTAGCGCGCTCAAGTTCAGAATGGCCTGCCGTACCGCTTCGCGCGCGTAACGCTCGTAGTCCTTGGCATCGATAAAAAATCCGAACTCTACCCGGCCACCGCCGCCAAAGCTCCCGACCTGCCGCTCGCCGTTTTCCTCCGCAATGCACGTGACGTTAAGGCGCGTGAGCGGCTGAATATCTCCCACTACCAAACCCTGCGAAGAAGCGACCAAAATAACTTTGTATTCGCTGGCGAGGGAGACAAAGACATTTTTGACCCGCGCATCTAAACTTCGTGTGAATTTGTCGATCTCATAAAGCAGCGCCACCTTCTGGTCCAGGGAGATATCATTGACCGGAACTTTGATTGGATAGAGATCATGGGGTTCGCTCGGGGACTGCCCCACGGAAACCGGCAACTGTGATTGCTGGTTTTGCGCGATGTATTGCGCAGTACGCGCTGCCAGTTCCAGGTTTTCGATGGTGATGTCATCCGTGTATGCATAGCCGGTTTTTGTCTCCGCCAAAACCCGCACGCCGACACCATTGGCGGTCGACTGAGAACAGTTTTTAACCAGCCCCTCTTCCAGGCTAATGCCCTCGTTCCTGCGGTACTCAAAATAAAGATCCGCGTAATCGGCCTTCTTACTTAGAGCGGTGCCAAGGATTTTCTCCAGATCCCCGCTGCCAATGCCAAAATTACGATTGAAAAAAGACTCTGCAGGCAGGATTTCCTCAGCCATATGCTTCCCCCTTACTGGAAGTTTTACCATATAAGTAGCTGCCCTTAAAGACGATTACGAGAAATCTTCAGATGGCAAAAGATAACGCTCATTTGACAAATTATCTGTTGATCGTGTACAGCTCTTGCGTTAGAATCCGGTCAGCAAAATTTCAGGTGGGGGATATGGCTCAGAAAAAGATTGTCCACGTGGTAGGAACCGGAACCATCGGTGAGCCGCTGATCGGGATTCTTTCTACGTTCCGGGAACAGTTCGGGATCGACGAAGTCACGTTCCACAAGCGCACCCCCCTGATCACCGATCGTTCGAAAGTCCATGTGTTGGGGAGTAAAGGCGCCAAGCTCTGTGTCGACAAAGACCGTTGGCATAAGTTTATTGACATGGGAATGGAACCGACCTTCGAAGCCGAAGAAGCCATTGAGCGAGCCAGCGTCATTATCGACTGTACCCCCGTGGGCAATGAAAACAAGAAAAGACTCTACAATAAATACGCCGGTAACGGCCGGGGATTCGTCGCCCAGGGCAGCGAATACGGTTTCGGCAAGATGTACGCCCGCGGCATCAATGATAAGGCGCTGGTCAAAGGCAAGGACGATTTCATTCAGGTCGTCAGTTGTAACACGCATAACCTCGCCGTGCTCATTGACACCGTCGCATTGGGACCAGAGAAGGAAGATAATCTCGATGAAGGGCGTTTCGTCTGCATGCGCCGGGCCAACGATTTGAGCCAGGAAGGCGAGTTTATCCCTGCGCCGGAGGCGGGGAAACATGATGATGCCGAATTCGGCACCCATCAAGGACGGGACGCGCACTACCTCTTTAAGACGTTGGGATTGAGCTTGAACATTTACTCGTCGGCGTTAAAACTGAATACGCAATACATGCACACCATTCATTTCAATCTGAAGCTGCGCCGCGGGATAAATAAAGACGAGCTGATGCGCCGCTTCGAGTCCAACGGCCGGGTCGCCCTTACAAACAAGAAGTCCTCCGCTTCGGTCTTCTCCTTCGGTCGCGACCATGGGCTGTTCGGACGGATTCTGAACCAGACGGTCATCGTGACTCAGAGCCTAGCGATGAGAGGCGACAAAGAGATTATCGGAACCTGTTTTACGCCGCAGGACGGGAACTCCTTGCTCAGCAGCCTGGCGGCAACCCTGTGGTTCTTGTATCCGGACTCCTACGAACAAAAGCTCGATCCAGTTAGACCTTACTTCTTCCGTGAGATCTAACCTCCTAAACTAGCCCCTTTAAGTGGAGCTAGCATTCATTTTTATCCTACTTATTGCTTGACGCTTTCCGGTGAGAGAGCTTGGAACCGTACGGAATCACCGGCTTTGATTCCATAACGCTTGGAAAGCCCCCCGTTGATCTCCAGCACAAACTGACTGGCACCAGATACAGAACGCGAATCCGTTGAGAATGGAACCGCTTGCTCTACGATTCCGACAATTTTTAGATCCTTGCTAATAAAAATCATATCCAGCGGGATCGGCGTGTTCTTCATCCAAAAGGAATGCTCGGATTCGGCTGGAAATAAAAAAATCATACCGCGATCCACCGCCAGGTCGCGGCGGTATTGCAGTCCTAGCTCTCGCTTGGCGGGTGTATCCGCGACTTCGACCTGAAAAGTCAGCTCCCGACCCCCTTCTGTGGCAATAGTAACCTGAGGTTGCGCCTGGCAGGCGCTCACCTGAAGCAGAACCACAAACAAAGTCAGGAAGAGAGATCTGCGCCGAACCCTCATATTACTTTTGCAAGTTCTTGGCGATGATCTCGGCAATATCCAAAACTTCCATGGCCGTTTCCGGCTCTTCTTTTGCCGTCTCTTCCGTGATCATCCGCATGCAAAATGGACAGCCCGTCGCCACCGTCTTGGCCCCGGTCTGTTTCAATTCACGATAGCGGTTTGTGCCGACCCGCTCGGTGCCTTTCTCTTCATCCTTCCAAAACTGTCCGCCGCCGGCGCCGCAACAGAAACTGTTACTCCGGGAGCGCGTAGGCTCCGTTAACCGAGCGCCCGTGGACTCGATGAGGGTCCGGGGCTGATCGAAGACGCCATTGTGACGGCCCAGATAACAGGGATCGTGATAGGTCACCGAACCGTCGGCGTTGGCGGCGAGCTTAAGCCTGCCGTCTCGAATCAGCTCGTCGATAAATTCCGTGTGGTGTTTAATCACATAGTTACCGCCAAATTGGGGGTATTCATTGGCGATGGTGTGAAAGCAGTGCGGACAAGTCGTGACGATAACTTTGGGCTTTACTGCGTCCAAAGCCGCGACGTTTTCTGTCGCCATTTGAGCGAAGAGATACTCGTTGCCTGTGCGACGCGCCAGGTCGCCCGTGCACTTTTCCTCTCTGCCCAGGACAGCCCAGTTTAGGCCGGCGGAATTTAGGATCTCGGCCAAACTTCGGGCGATCTTCTGCGCGCGGGGATCAAACGCGACCGCACAGCCAACCCAGTAGAGCACATCCGGATCGGAATTTTGCTGGATCGTTGGCACCGGGAAAGGCAAACCCTTGGCCCAAACGAGTCGCTCATCGGCCGAGATGCCCCAGGGGTTTCCCGCTCGCTCCATATGGTTAAAACTATTTTTAAGCCCGTTGGGAAACTCCGCAGCGGCCAGCACTCGCTCGCGCCGCACATCAATAATATGGAGCATTTGCTCGTTCCCCACTGGGCATACCTCGATGCAGGCGTTGCAGGTCGTGCAGGCCCACGCCGCTTCTTCACTGAGCGCGAAGTCGAGCAGCGGCCGCGGGCTCTCTTGCCCCGCGGAGAAATGGGGAAAGATCTTGTTCAGCTCATAACGCTCATTGATCAGAATCGCCGCCGGACTGAGCGCTTTCCCGGTATTCGTCGCAGGACAAACATCTTGGCAGCGGTTGCACATGATGCAGCTGTAGGCATCCAACAGTCGGGGCCAGGTAAACTCCTCCAATTTGGCGGCGCCGAAGACCTCCTCATTTTCGAAATCCATCGGCTGCAAGATTCCAGGTTTCTCCTTTTTCAACGCCAGGTTGATCGGGGCCATGAAGAGATGGATATGCTTGGAACGCGGGAAATACGGAATGAAGATGAGAATCGAACCCAGGGCTCCCCACCAAAAAAAATGATTCAGAGCCTCGACAACGCCGGGACTCATGCCGGAAAAAAATCCGGCCACTAGTGAGCTCACCGGATGGAAAGCGTCGGCGCCCTCGCGAGCCAGTTGGGTTGCCTTAAACATAAGCCTGCTGCCGACGTGAAAAAGGATGAAGCTCGCTACAATCGAAGAGTCGCGTAGGATCCCGGCACGAGCCTCGGGTTGCAAAGGCACGTTGGGCGGGAAGGCAAAGTCCTTGGGGCGAACCAAGAACCGGCGAATAACCAGACCGATCATCCCGATCAAAACGCTGGCGGTCAGCAGGTCCGCCAACAAGTTGAACGGCCCCCACAGGCCTCCGCGCGCATCAAAAGGCACAAAGCCCTCGAACACATCAACGAGGTTGACTAGAAAATAGAAGACAAAACCGTAGAAAATCAGTGCATGAAGGAAGGAAACAATGGGCCGCGTCTTGAACACGGATTGCTGGGTGAAAACGATCCAGAGCGCACGTAGAATTCGTTGGCGGAGATTATCCAAACGAGAATCAGGTCTGCCGCGAGCAATGGCTCTGTAAACGTCATAAAACTTAACTCCGGCATAATAGAGTGATCCTGCAGCAAGTAAGAGGAAAAGTACCTTTTCTATGCTGGTGAGCATTCTGGTCTAGTGGACCTCCGTTTCTTCAACTTACTTATCCGCACTGGTGTAAGAATGTCAAAATAAAGGCGGGATTACACCCGGGCTATTTTATTGAGTAAGCTCGCCGCGAGGGGACAAATGTGATGTTTGGGCCGGCTACCAAACGCATCATTCAGAATAGCCCAATCGTTTTGACAACTCGGTGCCGGCCCGAAGCAGTTTGGGAGCAATTTCCTGCTTGATGGTCTCACTAGACAGACGATGGCCGGGGCCTGCAACACCAAGGGCTCCCACAAGGGTTCGGGTGTAGTCACGAACGGGCACTGCCACGGAGCTTATGTCCTCCGAAAACTCTCCCTGGTCGATGGCATAACCAGTTTCACTAACGTTTCGCATCTGCTCAGCGAGGAGTTGGCGGTCTGTGATCGTCTTTTCCGTGTGGCGGTCCAAGCGCTCTGGAAGCGCTTGGCTCAATCCTCCCTCGGACTCGAACACCAGATACACTTTTCCGGCGGCCGTACAATGGGACGGTAACGCCGTCCCTAGAAACGAAACGACGCGGACGGGACGCGCGGGTTCGACAAACTCCAAAGGAACAATCGCGGTGCCTTTCCGGATTGCGACAAAGGCGCTCTCCTTCGTCAGCTTAACCAAATCTTCTAGTGTCGACCGAGCTTGCAGCAATAAACCCAACTGGTGGATAAAGGTCTGCCCGAGTTGGAGACATTTTAAACCCAATCGGTAGTTCTCTGTAATCTTGTTCTGTTCGATATATCCGCGTGCTTCGAGGGTGGCGAGCAAGCGGAAGACATTGTTCTTGTGTAGTTTCAGCCGCTTGCTGAGTTCAGTAACACCGATCTCATCGACGTTCCCGTTGAACTGCTCCATTACATCGAGAGCATGAGAAACGGACTGAATCGTATAATTGGATTTCTCGCGCCTCACCATAGCTCCTCCTAGATGAAATACTTGCGTTGGCATCTGCCTGTCCATTGACGACCAAAGCCGGTGCAAAAAGGCGTTTTAACTTAGCTACCGACAGTTGTCAAATAGCCAGTCCGGGTCCCTTTAGCGACGCAAAATCGATTCGGGCATTGCCATTTCGAGGTAAACAAATCCGGCGCCTGTCATAGGCCTGGACTTTCCTCAACGTCCTCATGCTTCTCAATATTCACAAATTGCTTATGCCAACACAGGTTACCCTTGCAACTTTCAGACTTCTGTTTTGAAAGGAGCCTTGACCCCCCTGAACAGATAAGGCAGAATGCCGAATGTGAGCAATCGGCTGGAGAACGGAAGGTTAGCTTTAGGTTGGTGGCGCTGGGACCTGCTGCAGCGTCGGCACCGTGGCTAATTGCAGTCAATTTCTTCGTTGGCGCAAAGGGGAAGGGCCATAGGTGAAAACTTATGGCCCTTTTTGTTTGTAGTTTGCTTATAGAAGGATGATTCGACCGAGCTTTAAAGAGTTTTGCCGGTTTGCCGACCAGGGCAACCTGATTCCCGTATATCAGGAATTGCTTATGGACCTGGAGACTCCCCTCTCTTTCTTCAAGCGGCTCGAACGTGACAACTACTCTTTTTTGCTCGAAAGCGTGGAAGGGAGCGAACGCTGGGCCCGTTACTCCTTTCTGGGAACGCGCCCCCAACGGATCTTCAAGGCCCGGGGAACCCAAGTCGAGATCATCGAAAACGGCAAAAAGATAAGCTTCACTTCAGAATCACCGCTGAAGTCGTTAGAGGATCTCCTGAGAGGCTGCCGGCCAGTCACGGTACCCGGCGTCCCTCCGTTCTTCGGCGGCGCTCTCGGTTATGTGGCCTATAATGCCGTCGAACACGTCCATGAAATTTCCAACGGTAAAAAAGACCCTTTGGCTATGCCGGAGATCTTTTTTATTTTTGTTCAAAGCGTGGTCGCTTTCGACAATCTGAAACACACCATCAAAGTGATTGACAACGTACGAGTGGACCAACGAAAGAACCTTCGACGGGCCTATGAGCAGGCAAGCCAACGAATCCGCAAAGTGATCTCCTCTTTGCAAAAGAAGCCCCGGGGGATCGAGCCCCGCGACTTGAGTCAAGCGCAAGGCAATAGAAAATTTCGCTCCAACCTGACGCGAGAAAAGTTCCGGCATGCCGTCATTCGGGCCAAAGACTATATTAAGGCGGGCGATATTATTCAGGTCGTGCTCTGTCAACGACTCGAGACCGAGACGGCGAGTGACCCCTTCGAGATTTATCGGGCTCTCCGCTTTATCAATCCGTCGCCTTACATGTTCTACCTTGAACTCGAAGACTTTCGCGTCATCGGCTCTTCACCGGAAACTATGGTCCGCTTGACCGGCGATACCATCGAGCTCCGTCCCATCGCCGGCACCCGGCGGAGAGGCGCCACGCCGGATGAAGAGCGGGAGCTTGAGGCCGATCTGTTGGCGGATCCTAAAGAGCGCGCCGAGCATATCATGCTCGTGGACTTGGGCCGTAACGACGTCGGCCGTGTCGCCGAAATAGGCTCGGTTGAGGTCAACGAGCTGATGGCGATCGAGCGCTATTCCCATGTCATTCACATCGTCTCCAACGTCCGCGGCAAACTGGCGGCCGAAAAGACTCCGTTTGATCTCTTTGTGTCCGCCTTTCCTGCCGGCACCGTCTCCGGCGCGCCGAAGATTCGCGCCATGCAAATTATCAGCGAATTGGAACCAGAGAAGCGCGGGCTGTACGCCGGCGCCATTGGCTACTTCGGTTACAACGGCAATCTTGACACTTGCATCGTAATCCGGACGATCGTCATGCAAGGGAAGAAAGTCTTCATCAATGCCGGTGCCGGGATTGTCGCGGATTCCGATCCCGACATGGAGTATCAGGAGACATTAAACAAGGCCCGCGCCATGCTAAAGGCCGTGGACCTGGCTGAGCAGTGGAGGAAGAAGTGATCCTGCTTATCGACAACTACGACTCCTTCACTTACAACCTCTATCACTATCTCGGCGAGCTGGGGACGACGGTCGAAGTCTTTCGCAACAACAAGATCAGTCTTGACGATATCGAACGCATGAGACCGGAAAAAATTGTTATCTCGCCGGGTCCCTGCACGCCTAAAGAGGCTGGAATCTCTTGTGACGTGATTTTGCGCTTCGCTGAAAAGACACCCATTCTAGGCGTCTGTCTCGGCCACCAGTGTATCGGCGCTGCCTTTGGCGGGGAGATCATCCGGGCGCCGTCGATCATGCACGGCAAACTCTCGGAGGTGAGTCACGATTCACAAACAATCTTCCGGTCAATCAAAAATCCCTTCGCTGCCATGCGCTATCACTCTCTGGTGATCAATCCCGAGCATCTGCCGGCGGAGCTGAGCATCAGCGCCCGTACCGCTGACAACGTCATCATGGGAGTGCGTCACAAGCGCTTCCCCGTGGAAGGCGTGCAATTCCATCCCGAATCGATCCTTACCGACGCGGGCAAAGGACTACTGAAGAACTTCCTCGACTACTACTGATCTCAGCATGAAACTTCTTTGTTTCCAGGCAAAGCATTTTCGTTGGAAGACCCACTCCAAGACTTTAACTGAGGTAGCGGATCGGGACGTAGATGAACAAGTCGCGGACGCGGTCGTTGTCTTCGTCCACGCCGAGAAGTCCGACGAAGAAGCGGACAGAGAAGTCGCAGTCCTGCGGCAAACGTTAAAGCATATCAAGTGGCTTGCCAACAAAAGAGCGATCAAGAATATCGTCATCCACTCCTTTACCCACCTCGGCGGCGAGACCGCCTCCCCTGATTTCGCCGCAGCCTTTGTTAACACTGTCGCGCAACGTCTGCGGGAAACCGCTTATCTAGTCTGGACAACACCTTTTGGCTACTTCTGCGAGTGGGACCTTAGCGTCTACGGTGACAGCTTGGCGAAGGTTTGGAAAGAGATACACTGATTCCCTAATCTCCAACCATCGCTGTTATTAGTACGTGAACTGCTGTCCGCAACAAAAACATCCAAATCGTGGAGCGTGTTATAATAGAGTTCCTTTTTCGTTGGAATAAGGAGGAGAACATGGCTCAAGATCGAAAAGGATTGTGGTTGTCCCCTTTTATCTTTCTGATTTTATTGAGTTTATTGGGTTGCACGGAAAAGCAAAAAGAAGCAGCCGATTCCAAGGATCTTCCCGACCTCAACGCCCAAATTCGTCCCTACATGACTATTGACAATACCAAGCTGCGCACCGGACCCGGGCCACAGTTTCGAGCCATCGCAGAAATCAGACGCGATGCTAAGGTCCAAGTCGTTGGACGGGATGGCGATTGGGTGCTGATTGTTTCGAAGAAAGGTAACCCACCTGGCTACATCGAAATGACAGCCATCAAACCCAGTAGTAGCGATGAGAAACAAGAATCATCCGCCCCGCCCGTAGAAGGTAAATATGAAAGCCTAGTCGATACCCGGGTGTACAGCGGACCAGGGCTTCACTACCCGGTGGTGGCGGAGATTAAAAAGGGGACAAAGATCAACGTCGTGGACAAAGAAAAAGGTTGGTTAAAGGTCGAATCCAAGCGCGGCAACAAGCCGGGATACGTCGAGGCAAGCATCGCAAAGCCCATTGCAAACCAGTAGGGTAGTCGCGCTCGTAGTTTTACTCGCAGAATCTTAGAGACTGGTCTTCGAAAAGTTCGTGAGTTTCAGCTTTTGCGATCTGGGTAGTTCGGCCTAACATCAGCAACAGAACTCTAAACCTTTAGCAAAGCCATCGCCGTACCGCCTAAGATCCCGTCCTTGGTTTCCTCTCTGAGAGGCAGCTTCCGGATCGTATCGATATAGTTTCTTAATTCCTGCATTCCCTTCCCTGTGTCAGTGTTCACACCCGTGAAATCCTGCGGGTAGTCGCTGGCGAATACGAGTCGCTCCGGCCGGATGCCCTGAAGCGCACAATGCAAAGCCGGCAGACCGCCTTCAAATCCGGCGAGGTCGAAGTAGAGCATTTCGAAGTAATCCGCGAATGAGCGTTTAAGGGTACCGAACCGATAGCCTTTGGCTAGAAGGCGGTCCTTCACAGCTGCAATACCACCGCCGAAATGAGCAATGACCAGCTTTAGCTGGGGGAAGCGGTCCAGGATTCCGCCGGCAATAAGCCGTGTGGTGGCGACGGTGAGATCGACCTCTCGACCTAAAACCCGCGGCAGATCGTAGTCTTGGAGCAGTTCGTAGCCGATGGGCACCAGCGCTGGGTGAACAAAAATCGGTACGTCGAGCTCGCAAACTTTTTCGTAGAGCCCGTAAAGCTTTGGAGAATCGAGCGAGACCCCTTTGATTTGCGACGTGATCGTGACTCCTTTGAGGCTCAGGCTTCGGATCGCTCGGTCGATTTCCTCGAGCGCTTCTTTGCCCTCCAAGACTGGCGCTTGGGCGAGCCCAACAAACTTTCCTGGGTATTTCGCCTGCACCTTGGCCAAATCGTCATTGATCAGACGGCACTCATCTAATGAAGCATTCCATCCTAATAGACAGGACAGCACGGAAACATCGATTCCGGCTTCGCTCATGTCTTTGAGCTGTAACTCGAGATCATAAAGCCTGGCGTGCATCGTCGTGGCGCGACGACCGCCTTCTTGCAAGTAGGTCGTTTTGTCGGAATAAAGGCCCCTTTTTTTTGCCAAATCCACCGGGACATAATGATGCTGGAAATCCACAACCATCTTCAGCGCCCTACCCTTCGATTCTTTTCGTGACGTTCGCCATCGATAAGCACGATAGCCATTCATGCCAATAGATATCAACTTCCCGCCGCCGTGAAAACGGATTTGTCGAGACCAGAATCCAGAGCGGACCGGCTTTAAGTCCATCGCATAAGTGATACCTAAAAACCGCTTGTCATTTTTGCCGCGGATATCCTAGAATCGCCGCCGTACAATGATTTGCAATCCAAATTCAATAAGGAGGTACCATGGAGATCGAAAAGAAATTGGCAACACTCGGATTACAGCTTCCAACCCCGCCGCAGCCTGCTGCGCATTACATCCCCTTCGTTCGAGTCGGTCATCTTCTGTTCGTGGGTGGTAACACCGGAAGGCTCAACGGTGAGCCCCATACCCACGTCGGCAAAGTTGGCGACAAGGTGACGTTGGAGCAAGGTTACGAGATGGCACGCTGCTGCGCCCTCAATCATCTGGCGATTATCAAATCGGCGCTGGGTGACCTCGATCGCGTGGAGCGGTTCGTAAAATTGATCGGCTACGTGAACGTCGCACCGGGATTCACTAAAATGCCTCAGGTCGTAAACGGTGCTTCAGATCTTTTCGTCGAACTCTGGGGCGAGCGCGGCGAGCATGCGCGCGCAGCCGTAGGCGTCGCCTCGCTTGCGAACGATGCGCCGGTTGAAACCGAAGTGATCGTGCAAATTAAGGACTAATAAAGATGAACCACAATGTGCGCTCAGCTGCTCGAAGCGATAGCTGTGAAGATTATCCTGCGGAGTCGACTATCCAAAATAGTCCCGTTTCCTGATTACTTGAAGGTTCAGGCTATCCCGATTCGGGCTAGAAAGGATCTCGATTTCTAAGCCATAGGTCCCTTTATAGCACTCCGACAATTTTGCTCCGTATTCACGATTTTGTTCAACGCAAGCCCGCCTTTCCGATCCGAAGCACGGCCCGCGGTAGCGTAAAAAGTCTTTTTTTATCAAATTCTTATCTAGGGTATTCTAACGGCTGTCCGCTTGGCACATATTTGGCGTAGGCGGTTATAAGCTTTTCCCATCAGGAAATCTTATCGATTCGAGCAGCCGGTCAACAAAAAACGCTTTGTCCATGAATGCAATTCGGTTGACCGTACGAACTTTCGACCCGTCCTCCCGTCAACCGGCTGGAAGAGATCTTACCAAACCGGCAACAGGAGGAAATTCTGTTACCGAAGAAAAAGTCCCGCAGCGAATACTGGAGATCCCACCGATAGTGGGTCTCAATAGGAGACAAAACAATGGATACTATGTTTATCTGGATCGTCGCCGGTGCGGCGCTCGGCTTACTGGGAATCTTTTTGGTTGCCTCGGAACGAGAGCTCAAGAGCAAGCGTAATGAACTAGAGGAACTCAAGCATAAACTCGCCGACGGTCCAGCACCGGGAATTTCCAATGCCCCAACCGATGTTTTTCCACAAGCAAATGGAGCACCGGCAGAACTCATTGCCAGAAACGAAGAGCTCTTGCAGCAAGTTTCATCTCTATCGAAGAAACTCGAGGCAAGCGAGAGTAGGCTGGAACAGCTCGAAACTCTCCGGGCACATCTGAATAGCAAGGAATCTGAGATCACTGAGCTACGCTGGGACCGTGAGCGGCTACAGGCAGAACTTGCGACGGCAAAAACACCGTCAGAATCGAACGATCCTCATCCTTACGAAGCTGACGAAGCGAACCGGAATTCGCAAAAGGATGCGGAAATCGCCGTCCTGAAGGAACAACTCGAAGCCAGTCAAGCCAAGGTTCGCGACTTGGAGAGCACCCGAGAGTCGCTTGGAGACACAGAATCGCGCCAGACAGCGTTCGAGGGGCTGCGAAGCCGACTTGAGGCCAATAATCTTCAACTGCAGAATGAGCTCGCAGCCGAGCAGGAAAAAAACAAGTCGTTGGAAGCGAGTCAGATGCGGTTCATGGCAATGGAACTGCGCTACCAGGAATTGGGCGAGACCAATTTCCAACTCCGGGAAGAGAACGCCCTGCACCAGCAAAAACTGATAAACCAGAATCAGCTTCAGGTAGAGCGATTGGTAATCCTTCGCCAGCGACTTGAGGAACTGCGATCGAAACAGGCAGAGGTCAGCGAACGGGATCGCCTGATTCAGGAAGAGATCGTATCAATGAGCCAGCTTTTGGACCTCGCCCCGGAATCTCCTCAACAGCCGGCGTCAAGAAGCGCGATCCACTACGATCGACACAACATCCTTGAGCTCACTGGGGAAGAGTCTGCAGACACTGCACGTGGTGACATCGTCGAACGAACTCCTTTCGGAGCACCTGCTTCTGAGGTACGCGTCCTTCATAATGATAGCTTTGACAAGACAAACGGGATTTCTGCTGAACCGCAGCATCACCATTCCGCAAACTTGACCACCGCCATTGCCGTCGGAACCCCTGTGGCCAGCGAACTTTCTCGACCAGGGTTAAAAGAGAAGAAACGCCGTTTCGGGATTTTTACGGGCGCAGTGGGCGTGTTGGTAGTGGGTGGAGTTCTTGCCGCCGGTTATTTAGGGAAGGATTCGGAACCAGAGTCTTCAGCTACGCAGCCTGCCTCCCCCATGTCAAAAGAACAGCCTGCGAAGTTCGAGGCTATGCGGAACCCGTCAAGATTCTCCACCGCCGCCAACATGGAGTCACAACCCAAGCCAGAGGAAACACGGAGCAAAGACGGCGACTCCATAGACAAACCGATTAGAGTCGCGCCCGCAATTCCCCTGGCGCCGCCCGTTGATTCAAGAATCGCGAAAGTGTCAGAGAAAGCCACGACGGCCATTGTCAAGTCTTCCTCAGCATCTTCGGAAAGCTACGAAATCATTCAGCCAACGCGCGTCCTTAGCGCGCCCAGAACAGACTCCCAGCTCATTGCCAATATTGAACCTGGAACACAAGTTAACGTGGTTGGCAGCCGGGACGGCTGGTTGGAGATTCGGTCTAAACACGGCCGCCCCCCTGGCTTCATTCCCAAAGCCGCGGCAATACGGATTGGGCAAAACTGACTCTGCTCCTGACTCAAAGTCGGCGCATGTCGGCTTGAAACCATTCATTATATCTATCCCGGTCAGAGTAGCTTTTTGAGTAGGGCGTGGATAGTTCTATTCTTGCGGATTTCTCGTCGCAGGCCGGCAAGATGGGATTCGCTAAGGATGAGCGGGCCCCCTTGGTAAAAACCATCATGGTAGTAACAAAAACGGATCGACCGGCCTCCCGAATCGAAGGAAAGGAGCTGAATCGACGGCTCGTGGTACTGCGTCTTTGAGCGGGCCTCTTCTGTGATCCAACCCCCGCCCCAATGGAGTTGGAACCGGCGCTTGAGAAATTTTTTCTTTTTCATAGACATGATTTAGATCCTTGGGCAGACTCTTTCAATCCGGCGGTAAGATCAGCCCGCTTGCGATAGTCACCCTAGCCCCAGCCAGCGTAGACACCGCGCTTATCAACATGATATGCATTGAATGACACGACACACTTGAAAGCGCCCAGGGAGGCTAGGTATGGCGAAAAGAAAAAGCATTCACATCGAAGGCATGGAACATGGCGCGCCGATTCCCAACGGCACCGTCATCGGCAATATGGTCTTCTCTTCAGCGATCTCCGGCAAAGACGCCAAGACCGGCGTGCTTTCACCGGAGCCGGACGAGCAAGCAGAAGCGATGTTCCGCAATTTGAGGCTTTTCATGGAAAAGGCCGGTGGCACACCCGACAACATCGCCCACCTGACGGTCTTTCTTAAAGAGTAAAAGCTTCGCGACTCGGTCAACAAAGCATGGTTAAAGATGTTTCCTGACGAACACGATCGACCCGCGCGTCACGCGCTGAAAGCAGATCTGCGGGGCCAGTTTTTGTTTCAGATAGAGGTAATCGCGGTTCTCTAATTTTTCGGGTTCGATCGAATAACACAAGGGAGGTTTCTTATGAGCATTGAAGTTATCGATTTGGTGGATTTGGCCCATAAAGAGAAGCGACGCAAAAACGTCTTCAACACGCCCCGTTTCCATGCCTGGATGCACTACTATAAGCCGGGGCACAAGGACGAGATGCACTGCCACAATGCTGACCAAACCTTTTATGTAATCGACGGAGAATGCACGATGCGTTTTCCTGATGGCGGCGAAGCGGTGCTCAAGCCGGGCCAGGCCGCGCTCATCACCGGGGGGTCGTTTTATCAACTGGAAAACACGGGTTCGGGTCCGATGATTATGATGGGCAACCGCTCCGGGCCGGCGGAAAAGATCCAAATCATCGATTATGTAACGCGCAAGGACGTCCGCGAAAAAGTTCAGGCTGATGTCAACGTCTAAAGATTATCGTTCAAGCGGTTCAAGACGTTCAAATGGTTCCAGTCGTTCGAATCAGCCTCGGACTCTTTAAACGTTTTGAACTTCTTGAACGGTTTGAACGCATTGAACAGCGAGAGACCTAGAGCGCGTAAAGCCGCTTCGGATTGTCGTAACTGATCTTGCGTTTCGACGCTTCAGAAATATCCTTCCGCTCCAGAAACTCCGTCACCGCCTTTGCCATATCTACGATTCCTTCGTGGGGAAAATCCGACGCCCAAAACAGACAATCGTCCCCGAGCAGCTCGAGATCGCGGCTGGTGGTCATCTCTTCGCCACATTGGAAATAAATCTGGCCCCGCTCGATGAGCTTCGATGGGCGCAACAGCTCTCCCATGCGCGGCTCCATCTTGCTCATCAGATATGGCACCCAGCCGCAGCCGGCTTCCAAGAACGCGATTTTCAGATCAGGCAGTCGTCCTAGCACGCCGGAAAACATGAGATTGGTAAACTGGCGCATCTGCGGCCAGACATGAGCCAAGGTCGCTGCTTCGTGGCGCCACATAAAGAGATCGTTGTTGCGCAGCGAGTTTTGCGAGTGAACCGCCATCATGCAACCCAAGCGATTAGCCTCCTCGTAGAGAGGATAGAAATCCTGATGGCCCAAGGGTCGAGGCAGGCCGTCGGCGGGTAAAAGACCGCCCACCATGCCATATTCCTTCACTGCCCGGCGCAGCTCAGCAACGGCTGCAGAGACATCTTGCAACGGCAGCACCGCGATTCCCTTGAGTCGCGATTCTTGGCATAGGAAACGATCGTACAGATAGTCGTTGTAGGCTCGGCTCAGATCGACGGCGAAATCGACCATACCCACCTGGCCGATGTGCATGAAGCGCGTGGGATAAACCACCGCCGCCTCGATGTTGCCTTGATCCAGTGCCTTTTGCCAATCCTCGAGGGTCGGAACTAAAAACGATGCGCCCATGCCTCCGCTGCCCGCCTGGCGGTGCCAACCGTGGTGGGGCAGTAGCGGGAAGTAAAGTACGGCATCACGACGGCCCTTGTAATGCTCCGGGAGGTATTCAAAGACATCGCTTTCGATCTCTCGGATGTGACCGTCAGCATCGACCATTTTCCATTCGGCCATACTGTCCTCCTGAGTAACCACCGCTTTAACGCCAGAAAACTTTTGGATTAACCACAGAGAGCCTAGCGCGGGCGGAGCCGCAACCAAAGAATCGAAAGATCCCCCTCTTACATCTCCCCCGTCTCGGGGGAGAGAAGAGAGGGGGCTTAGCGCCACCGGTGCAAATAACGTTGCGCAAAACTGAGGTCACAAAAAAGAATTTCTATGTGATCTATATGTTCTTTGCGATCAATGCCTTCCGGCTCTGAATCATCCATCGGCGATCATCTCGCCAAACCTACCGCAGAATTCTCCAATGGCGCCGTGATGGACGAAGTCCGAGCACTCATCCAGCGGCGTCGGTTCACGGTTAATGATCGCCAGCAACGCGCCGTTACGTTTGGCGAGAACCGGGAAAGAAGCGGCGGGCTGTACCTGCAACGATGATCCCATGACCATGAAGACCGCCGCCCCTTCAGTCCATTCTTGCGCCTGCCGCATCGCCTCCGGCGGCATCGCCTGGCCGAACGAAATGGTCGCCGCTTTAAGAATCCCGCCGCAGGCGTCGCATTTGGGAGACGCAAAATCGCCCACTAGTCGTCTAATAACTTCGTCCGGATCGTAGGATTTATTGCATTTCAAACAAATGATCCGTCGATTTGTGCCGTGCAGCTCGACAATCTTGTCATCGGCAAGACCCGCTTCGCTGTGCAGACCGTCCACATTCTGCGTAATGAGGCCGATAAGCTTACCCTTCTGGTCGAGCGACTGAATAAAATAGTGGCCGATGTTAGGTTTGGCGTTCTTGTGGGCTTCGTGAGTTTCCAATCTTCTTTTCCAAGCCTCGACGCGCGCCGCTTCACTGCTCAGATAGTCCTGGAAGGTAACCGGCTTATAGCGTGTCCAGAGCCCGCCCGGACTGCGGAAATCCGGAATTCCCGATTCCGTGCTGATTCCCGCGCCGGTGAAGACGACGATCTCGTCACTCTCTCTGATTTTCGCCGCGAATTCTTGTACGGTCATCATAGGCCAAACTTATAGACCAGCGCGCGTGTCGATGACAACCGGCGCTTCAGAGTCCTTCCTGATTAATTATTTGCCGGTAACCTCAACAACAATGCCAGTGTGCCGCCTAACAAAATAAGAGTTCCCGTCACAATAAAACCGAGGGCGAAGGAGCCTGTGTCGCCCATGATGCCGATGAAAGTGGGGACAACCCCTCCACCGATCAAATAACCGCAAGGAATTGTAAAGGCCACCGCGAGATTGCGAGCGGCGGCTGGAGTAGTTGCGGCGAGAACGGCAAACGCCGCGGGAAAAAACCAGACGGCGAGGAGCGGCTGAAACAAGACGACGATACTGATCCAAACGGCTGAAACCAGTCCCACCAGCAAAGTGGCGATTCCGGTGAAAGTTAAACTCATAACCATGGTCTGCTTTGGACCCAAACGGTCCGACACCCAACCCCCGAGAACCCCCAGGATGGGTCCATAGGACCTGGAGAGGGCAACCACCGTATTGGCCCAGCTCAGATCGATCTGTCGCTCGCTCACAAGGTAGAGTGGAAGCATGGCATAAACACCGATCGTGGAGCTTACGCCCAAGCCAAACAGCACGGCCATGATCCAGAACGAAGCCGAGCGAACCAGTAATCCGAAAGCGCTCGATGCCGGCGATTCACCGGCAAATTCGCCTCCCCGGCCAAAGCGGAAATACGCGAAACTCGCGATGAGCGAGGCCATGCCAAGAGCACTCAACGCCAAGCGCCACGTCGACCAATTCAAGAACAATTCTGCGACAAAGGGCCCGGCAAAAAAAGCCAGGTTGGGTGCCAGCTCATGGACGGCAATGGCTTTCCCCCAATGCGGCCGTTCGATCAACGACGTGATCGTTGCGATCGCCGAGGGAATGTAAAGACCGCCTGCGAACCCCAAGCCGAAGAGTCCGACGCGCATCGCCCATAAGCTGCTCACGACGGAAATCCCCAGGAGCGCGATTCCAACGCCGGCGGTGGAAATCACGATGGCAATTTTGTGACTCGAACGGGACGCCAGGAATCCCGATCCTAGCAGTCCGATTACATAACCGGCCGAGATCAAGAAGAAGAAAGATCCCGCCTGGCCGTGGCTGATTGCCAGTTCCTTTTCGATGGTCGGGAGCAGCGGTGAGAGGATGATTCTTGCGATGAAATTGATGAGAAAGATCACCGCCAAGAAAACCACGGGCCCCAATTCTGGCCAAAAAGGCGCGCTGTCATGGTTTCGCTGACCCGCATGAAAACGCTTTCGCTCTTCCGCTACGCTTTTCTTGCTAACCATGTGTGATGTATCCTCGGTGCACAAGGCTTAAGTCTTAAACCTTTACAATGCTCTAATCCGTAAGCCAACTGCAAAACGAAGGGAGCTTATGACTGCGGCCGAAAAAAAATACCGCATGGAAGCTTAGCGGTGACACAGATACGCGACCTCTAACGCGGCGTCGTTTTCTTGCGTCCATGCTTCCCGCGATCGCGTCCACAATGGCTTGGCCTTCAGTGCTTGACTACTTTCAAGGTGAACGTAGGTTGTTCGCCCAAGCGGCCGAGCTTTCGCGTGAAGCTATAACCGTAGACCTTCATTGCCACCCCAACCTGAGCGGAGGCGGAAAATTGCCTGAATTTGATCCCGAGGTTCCCGACAACATGCGGACCGGAGGCCTGGATGTTGGTGTCTTTGCTATCCGAGGTGACCTCGGCACCATCCGCAGAGACTCCTCTGGACACTACGCAGAATACCGCAAAGCTAATCCCGGCGAGCTCTTTCGCAGGAGCCAGGACCAACTCGACAAGATCGTGAAAGCCGGAGAGGCGGGAAAGATTGTCGTTGCCCACTCGCCGGAAGATATCCTTGAAGCGAAAAAAAGGGGCTCACCATGCGCGCTACTTGCGATCGAGGGTAGTGACCCCCTCGAAGGTGAACTGTCGCGTGTGAAATTTTTCTACGATCGCGGGGTGCGTGTTCTGCAATTAATGCATTACCGGATAAACGAGATTGGTGATATCCAAACCGAAGATCCACGCCACAAGGGACTCACCTCTTTTGGCCGCGACGTCGTCAAAGAAATGAATAAGCTCGGCATGGTGATCGACGTCGCCCACGCTTCGTCCGAGACGCTGAGCGGCATTCTCACAGCGAGCCGCCATCCCGTTATCTGCTCCCATACCGCCGCGTATGCTTTGTGGTCCCACGCCCGCCACCTCGAGAACAAAGACATGACGGCGATCGCCAAAAAAGGCGGCATCATCGGCATTTGGCCTTTGCTGCGGCGACGTGACACCCTGGAGACCTATCTGCGTGCGATCGACTACGTGAAGAATTTGGTCGGCGCCGACCATGTGGGGATTGCGACCGATCTCTTCGGTCTGGCTGGATCATCGGCGGTTCCCACCCATAAAGTTTGCTTTAGTCCCGGCGGGTTTGCTCCAGCGCGGTTATTCCCAAAGTGATGTTGCCAAGATTGTCGGCGGGAATTTCATGCGAGTTTTTCGGGAGGTCACAGAGACCCGAGGATGAACGACCCCGGGCTGCGAGTTACGGTCAAATCTTTTGTTGGCAGATTTCGTCGACGATGCCGCGTTCTTCACGAGTTGCCCCGTTAATTACGACCCATCGTCAGCCCAAGGTGAGATTTCCGTAATCGCTACAACATCATGACCGGCTCTTTTTTGTTCTGCTTGACCCGAGACGGCAAACTCGAATTTCGAAACTGTGCAACAGCAGAAAGCGGTTAGCTGATTAGTTCGGTGAGTCGGTCGGCGGTCGAGAAACGCGCCATCGCGGCTTCTGCCAGTACTTGCCCGCGGCGAGTCCCGAAAGAAACGCCGCGAAAATCAGAGCCGCTTCCAATCCTGAGATGCCCGCGGAAAACAGGGCAGCTTTTTGAGCTTGCGGACACACGACTTTAGCCAGCTCCTGGGACGTAATCTGAGTCATTTTCGGAATGTCATTTATGCCATATACACAGATTTCCCCGGTTCGAAGTGAACAGAAACGGTCCCGCGGGCATTGTTTTAGGATGTTTTGCGGCGCCCCTTGACCGCAAACGGCACCGCTCTCTCTCAAGACCTGCAATGTTACGTCTGGATATTTCGATATTTGCTCCGGCATGACGATCGTACCTCCTCGCTCGATACTGCTGTATCGTGCCCTTGAACGGCCTTACCCTGCACAAGGCCAACACCGCCAAGTTCATCGCTGGGGTATCAGCTCGAAGACCGGGTACTCTCCGGTCAATGGTCGAAAAGCTTCGGTCGGCGAGCCGGCGGGCACCCGGAAATACCGCTGCACCGTCAGCTTGTAACGGTCGAGATAGGACTTCAGGATCTCCGGCTTTTCGTCGTCTGCAAGTAAACGTATACCGAATTCCTCGGACCGCCGTCCTTTCTTGAGTGATACCGTACCGCTTGCGTTGGCGTTGCGTACCCACTGCGTGTACCCGC
>Ga0209874_1000023_pt1 | contig 38979 bp, 41 predicted proteins | sample GWRWN1_20_30_FD_187216 | JGI IMG/M metagenome (GOLD analysis project Ga0209874, IMG submission 187216) | Riverbed sediment microbial communities from areas with no vegetation in Columbia River, Washington, USA - GW-RW N1_20_30 (SPAdes)... | ecosystem: Environmental > Aquatic > Freshwater > River... | reverse complement strand
CTTGGCTTCGCGGCGCTGGGCCTCGATGCCGGGGTCGTCTCCGCCTATGTCGTCCTCTACTACTCCTACGAGCCGGAGCCTCCCAATCGCCTAGGAGCTGATACGTGAACTAGGCGTCGATCGGGACGTGCCCGGGCTCGGCGGCCACGCGGTCGAGCCAGGCTCCGATGGCCGGGTACGAGTCGAGCTCGAAGCCGCCCTCGGGGGCCACATGCGTGTACGCGTAGAGGGCGAGGTCGGCGAGCGACAGGCGGTCGCCCACGAAGAACTGCCTGCCGTCCAGGTGGCGCTCCATCGCGTCGAGAGCGCGGTAGCCGGCAGCCATGCGCTCCTCCAACCGGTCCGCGAACGCCTCCGGCCGCCCGGAGTAGGCCACCCAGAAGCGCACGACGGCCAGCGCAGGCTCGTGGTCGTACTGCTCGAAGAACATCCACTGGAGCATCTGCGCCCGCTCGTAGCGATCCTCGGGGACGAACCCTGTTCCCTCGGCGAAGTACCAGAGGATGGCGCCCGACTCGCCGAGCGCCCTGCCGTCGTCCAGCACGAGGGTCGGAACCCGCTGGGCGGGATTCAAGTCGCCGAGCACCTCGGAACGGTTCGAGCGGTCGACGACGGAGAGCTCGCGCCGCTCGTACGGGATCCGGAGGTGGGCGAGCAGGAGCCGGACCTTGTAGCAGTTGCCGGAGACCGGGCTGTCGTAGAGGAGCACCGACGAGCTAGCCGCGCGCCCGCGCCGGTTTCTTGCCGAGCAGAGACTTCAACCGCTCGGCGCGCTGCAGGACTTCTCGGCGCAGCTCCACTGGTTCGAGCACCTCCGCCTCCCCCCGGTAGGAGAGGATCTCGCCCACGAGCCAGTCCAGGCTGCCGAAGCGGACCTCCTCGAGCGCGTAGCCTTTGGCGAGCGGCTGCGCGCCGCGCTCGACCCGCCAGCGCCCCACCACCGGCGAGAACAGGACCCGGGCGGTGCTCACGTCCCGGAGCTTTTGAGGTACGACCTCGACCCGGGGCTCGAAGCTCTCCTCGAGCAGCTCGGCGCGGCGCATGCGGTCGAGCCGGAAGCTCCGCTGCGCGTCCCTGGTGCGATCCCAGCTGTGCACGTACCACCAAGGGAGCTCCCGCTCGAGCGCGTGCGGCTCGATCACGCGAACGCTGGTCTCCTCGCCGACTGCTGTGTACTCGATCTCGACCACGCGATGCTCGGCGATGGCCTTGGAAAGAGTCGCGATGAGGCCCTCCTCCTCGCTCAGCGCGACGCGGTCGGGGGGCTCCTCGACGTCGAACTCGCCGAAGGTGTCCGCGAGCTTCTGGCGAACGCGGTCGAGCTGGGTGTTCGCCTGGGCCGCGATGGACGGCCCCACGAACTCGAGCGCGAGCTGGATCGCGCGCGCCTCGAGCGGCGTCAGTCGCGGCGGCTTGCGGAAGGTGTCGCCGAAGAGCTCCTTGTCCACCCGCACGATGCCGTCCTCGAGCGAGGCGTAGACCGCATAGCAGCCTCCTCCGAAGTTGACCAGGTTGAGCAGCTGCAGATGGTCGTCGAGCTGATCGGGAGGAATGTGGAAGCGCTCGACGAGTTCGGCCGCGGGGATGGTGCCGGAGGAGCGCTCGCCACAGCTGTCGAGGAGGTAGGCGAGCAGCGCCTGGAGGACGCCGAAGCGCTCAGCCGTAACCGGCCCCGCCGGTCGCTCCGGCTCGGCACCGGGCTTCCTGGCCGCTGCGGCCCGCGGCGGCTTCGACGGCTCGCCCTCGTGCGCCTCGACCACGCGCCCGAGGCCGCGCTCCACCTCTTTGACCAGAGCCGGAGGCGTGATTGGGCGGGCCCGCCCTTCCTGGCGGAGCACCCAGCCCGCCAGCGCGTCCAGGCCGGCGTACGGCGTCGTGAAGACATCCGCCTCCACCTCGCCGCGCTCGATCATCCGCTCCGCCCACCAGGCGGTGTTCGGGTCGAGCTCGATCTCGGCCTCCCCGACGCTCTCGCCGAACTGCCAGTCCTGGCGGCCGCGATACTCCGCCGGCTCGAAGGCCGTGGGCGCCCGAAAGTCCCGCTCCCGTCGCGTGGCGAAGCGGATGTCGCCGCGAACGCGGGAGACGCGGAACGTACGGATGTCCTTGGCGTCCTGGTCGAGGCCGATTACGTACCAGGACTCGCGGTCGTGGAGCAGGGCATATGGGTTGACCGTTCGGTCGGACTCGACGTTCCGAGCAATCGAGTAGTAGGGGAACTTGACGGTGCGCTGCTTCGCGATCGCGTTCTCGAGTTTGGTCAGGCGGCCCGACATCTCGGGCGAATAGTCCGGGTCTCGGACGGCGATTCGGACGGCGGTCTCGGTTCGCTCCTCGTCGAGCCCTGGGCGGCCGAGGGCGAGATTCTGGAGGGCGAGGCGCAAGGGCTCGGAGTAGGCGAACTCGCCTTCGAGCCGGTAGAGCGCAGTCTGCAAAGCCGCGAGCTCGTCCTCCTCGAGCCTGAGCTCGGGCAGGAAGTAGTTCTCGGAGCGCAGCGTGTAGAGCTCTTCGCCGGTGAACTCGTCCCGTTGGGAGTGGAGGGGGACTCCGAGGTTGATCAGCTCCGTGCGGTCCGAGTAGAAACGGCGGGCGAAAGCTTCGTCCGACATCTCGGAATAGCCCTCGACGGTTGACTTGATGTCTCGGGCGGTCAGCGGCCGCCGCTCGGCCATGAGGAAGGCGACGAGCGAAAGTTGCCGGATGAGCTTGTCAGTGTCGTGCGACAAGGGTCCTATTCTTTCAGCCGTGGCAAGTCCTTCCCCGATCGTCGCGCATCTCGATCTCGACGCCTTCTTCGCAGCCGTCGAGGAGCTGGAGCAGCCCGAGCTCGCCACGCGGCCACTCGTGGTCGGCGGCGACCCGCACGGGCGAGGCGTGGTGGCCACCGCCAACTACGAGGCCCGCAAGTACGGCATCCGCTCGGCGATGAGCTGCGCCGAGGCCCGCCGGCGGTGTCCGAAGGCGGTGTTCGTACGTCCCCGGCACCGGACGTACGGCGAGTACTCGCGCTCCGTCTGGACGGCCGTGCGCGAGGTCGTCCCGACGGTGGAGCGCACGGGGATGGATGAGGGCTATCTCGATTTCGCGGAGGTCCTGGCGGACTTCCGCAGGGCTCGGGACTTGGCCGAAGCCGTCCAGGTCGCCGTCAGGGGCGCAACGAATCTCTCCTGCTCTCTGGGCGTGGCGACCAGCAAGGTCGTCGCCAAGGTGGCCAGCGACAGGCGCAAGCCGGGCGGCGTCACCGTCGTGCCGCCGGGACGCGAGGCCGCGTTTCTGGCGCCGTTCGCCGTGCGGCTCCTGCCGGGCGTCGGCCCACGGGCGGAGCAGCGCCTGCGTGGCACCGGCATCGGTCAGATCGGTGGGCTGGCGGCACTGGAAGACGGAGAGCTCGCACGGGTGCTCCCGGGAAAGATCGGGCGCCTGCTCCGCGACCGTGCGCGGGGAATCGACCCGCGGCGGCTCGAGCGTATGACACCGGCGAATGTCTCCATCAGCCAGGAGGAGACCTTTCCGCGGGACGTCTCCGACCGCGAGCAGCTCCACGCCGAGCTTCGCCGCATGGCCCTCAGCCTGGCCGAGCACCTCACGAAAGACGACCGGGTCGCGCGCACCGTCACGACCAAGCTTCGCTACCCGGATTTCTCCATTCGCAGCCGTTCCAGGACTTCCCCGGTCGGCTCTGCCGACGCGGAGCGGATCGGGGAAGCGGCCTGCGCCCTTCTCGACCGTGCGCTTGCGGATCGGCCCGGCGCGCTCCGACTCGTCGGTGTCAGCGTCTCGAACATCGAGCCGCACCAGCAACTCGTCCTGGGCTAGGAGTAGATGAACGACCTGCCCGTCAAGCCGTTCCGGTCCCAGCGTGAGTGGGAGCGCTGGCTAGAGGCCAACCACGAGACGTCGCCGGGCGTCTGGCTCAAAATTGCCAAGAAGGCATCCGGAATAGAGAGCGTCAACCACGCCGAGGCGCTCGGAGTCGCCATCTGCCACGGATGGATCGACGGCCAGCGCCGCTCGCTCGACGAGCAGTTCTTTCTCCAGAGGTTCACCCCTCGAGGGCCGAGGAGCACCTGGTCGCGCGTCAACCGTGAGAAGGCGCTCGACCTCATCGCGCGTGGCCGGATGCAGCCGGCCGGGCTCGCGGAAGTGGAGCGAGCCAAGGCAGACGGTCGTTGGGAGGCCGCCTACGAGCCGCAATCGACGGCCACGGTGCCCGACGACCTCCAGCGGAAGTTGGAGGCAAACCCGCGAGCCGCGGAGTTCTTCTCGTCGCTCGACAGTAGGAACCGCTACGCGATCCTGTACCGGCTTCAGAATGCGAAGAAGCCCGAGACCCGGGCCCGGCGTCTCGCCCAGTTCGTCGCGATGCTCGACGAGCACCGCAAGCTCTATCCCTGACCGCCAAGCGGTTTAGTGCTCTGGCGTGAGCGGATGGGCGAAGCCGGGCTTCGCCCGGTCGATGCCATCCGCGGCCAGGGCGCTAGGCGGCGGCGGGCGTTGCCTCGAGGTGCTGGTGCGACGGGCAGTACTCGCGCTCAGGGAGCGGCGTGCGCTGGCACGGCTTGCCCTTGCGCGTGGTCGCGCGGCAGCGGGCCACCCCGCCGTCGAAGGCCCCCGCCTCGATCTGCGCCTCGATGAACTCCACCGCGGCATTGATCCCCTCCGTCACCGCCCAAGAGACCTGGGCCTGGCAGGTGATGGGAAAGTAGCGGCGGATGTCCTGGAAGAGCGTCCGGTCAGGGTTCGCGAAGTAGCGCGGATCCTTGGCCAGGCGCTCGACGGTGTCCTCGCAAGCGGCCAGCACTTCGCGGCGGTATTCGAGCTGCTTTTCAAGGTCGGCGTATGGGTCGATCAGGTCTTTGATGGAGCGATAAATGGCTCTCGAGTACTGATACATGCGGGCAGACCTTCCCGTACTGGCTGGCGGCATCGAGCTTACCGTGCTGCCCGATGAAATGCCTGCAAATTGAGTTAAGCGAAGGTTAAGCAGACGAGCGAAGGGCCTTCCAGAGAGCCATCCTACACCCGGACGGTCCTGTCACAAAGTACCCGGGTACCGGTGTTACAAACTCAAGCCCTTCTAGTCACGTACCGGCCGGGTGTAGGCGGTCGGGAAGCCGCGGGCCCGGGCGTTCGGAAGTGCCGTGTTCGCCTGTTGCTGCGTGTCGTAGATGCCGGTGAAGGTCACCCAGTAGCCGGCTCGCAGGCTGGAGAAGTTGGAGGAGTTCAGGACGCCGACCTGCGACAGCCCGTTGTTGCGAGCCCGCTGCGCCGCTGCGTCCGCCTGGGCCCGGCCCTCGCTCGTCGGCACCGACTTGAGAAAGATGGAATACCCGTCCTTCCCGGCGGGCCACGTGACGTTACCGGTCGCCGTCGTGGTCGTGCTCAGCGTCGTGGTCGACCCGACCGTCGTCGTCGAGAGCGTGGTCGTCGACCCGAAGGTCGTCGTCGGCGGATTGATGGTGACCGTGGGAGGCTGGGTGATGATCCCGACCGTGTCGGTCGTGCTCGGGCCGGTCGTCACGACGGGTATGGACGATTTCGGCCCCCCTTCCTTGTCGCCCCGGGTGGCGGCGATCGCCACGATCGCCCCGGCCACGAGCGCCACGAGGAGAAGCGCGAGCAGCGCGGCCCAGAGCCAGAGCGGAGAGTCCCGCGACCAGATCTCGCGGGTGCCCATGCCGTACGGCGGCGGGAGGCGGTGGCCGCACTCCAGGCAGTACTCCTGGTAGGGATCGTGGGGAGCCCCGCACCGCGGGCAGAGGCCCGGCTCCGGCGGAGGCGCGGGGGGAGGGGGGACGTCAGGCCCGAAGGGCGGCGGTGGCGGTGGCGGTGGCCGCTCGGACATCAGGACTCCTCGCCGGCCGACCACCGCGGAACGATCGTGTCGTTCAGGTCCGGCGCGGCGTCGAGCTCCTCCGCGGAGACCGCGTTTCCGCAGAACGCGCAGAAGTTGGTGTCGGCTGGAAGAGGCTGGCCGCAGTGCGAGCATGTGAGTACCGGCGGCGCCGCGGCTGAGGGCCGGCCGCAGTTGGAGCAGAAATGGGCGCCGGGAAGGAGAGGTGCTCCGCAGCGGCAGGTGGGCATCGAACGCATCCCGCGAGGAGCGGCGGCGAACGCGATCAGGAATCCGTCCAGCTCGTGCATGCGCTGTTCCAGGCGAAGGACGTCGTTGGCCCGCTCGAAGATGAGCTCCGGACGAAAACGGTCGCGGCGAGCCATCTCCACGGCCAGCCCGCCCACGTCGCGGAGCTCGACCTCCCGCCGGCGCGCGAGCAGGCGTCGCTCCCGGCGCATGCGTGCGGGGCGAGGTAGCCGCTCAACCGGGTCGGCGGCCGCGGGCGGCGCCGCGCCCGGCGCTTCGGGAGCCGGCTCCCCCGCAGGCGGCCGTCGCGGTCTCCTGACCCAGGGCATCGTGCGGCCCGAGTCTAACGCGTTAGAGCTCGTCTCAGAATGGGGCCTCGTCGCCGGGGTGCGATGGGCGGTGCGAGGCGCGGACGCAGGGAGCGCTCGTATCGGGGCGAGATACGGGCGCGACCGAGGACAACGCATCGCGCCGATCCAGCGCGGCCCGGCGGCTCAGGTCCTCATTTTGAGGCGGGTTCTTAGACGGCGAACACGACCAGGCGCTCTTCGGTCATCTCGCGAACCGCGTAGTGAGGGCCTTCCTTCGTGTTCCCTGAGGCCTTGACGCCACCGTAGGGCATCTGGTCGGCGCGGAAGGTGGGCGCCTCGTTCACCGTCACGCCGCCGAACTCGAGCTTGTTGGCGGCCGCGAGGGCAGTGTGGACGCTGCCCGTGAAGATGCCGGCCTGCAGGCCGTACTCCGTACCGTTCGCGAGCGCGAAGGCTTCGTCGACCGAGTCGTAGGCCGACACCGTGCAGAGCGGCCCGAATACCTCCAGGCAGGAAACCTTCATCTCCGGGGTCACGTCGGTGAGCACCGTCGGCCGGAGCAGGCCGTCGGCGACCTCGCCCCCGGTGAGGACGGTGGCGCCGCCCGCCTTGGCCTCTTCGATCCAGGAGACGATGCGCTCGCGCGCGTCCTCGTCGATGACGGGGCCCACATCGGTGTCCTCGTCGGCCGGGTCGCCGACCCGCAGCGCCTCCACCTTGGGGATGAAGCGGCCGACGAAGTCCTCATAGGCCGACCGGTGTACATAGATCCGCTGCACCGAGATGCAGCTCTGTCCTGCGAAGCCGAAGGCATTCGCCGCGAGCTTCGTCGCGGTCTGCTCGAGCTCGGCATCCGCCTCGACGACGACGGGCGTGGCGTTCCCAAGCTCGAGGTTCACCTTCTTGCGAGCCGCGCGCTCGCGGATCCTCCAGCCGACCTCGGCGGAGCCCGTGAACGTGATCAGGCGCACGCGGTCGTCCTCGACGAGCACGTCTCCGATCTCCGCGGAGGGCCCGACGAGGACGTTGAGCCAGCCGGCCGGCAGTCCGGCCTCCGTCTCCAGCTCGGCGAGGAGAAGGGCGGAGAGCGGAGTCTGCCCGGCGGGCTTCAGCACGACCGCGCAGCCCGCGGCGAGCGCGGGCGCGACCTTGTGGCCGACGAGGTTGAGCGGAAAGTTGAAGGGAGTGATCGCGCCGACGACGCCGATGGGGACGCGGAGCGTGTAGGCGAGCTTGCCGACGCCGGCTGGCGAGGCATCCATCGGGACCACTTCCCCGGCAAGGCGGCGTGCCTCGACCGCGGCCATCGTGAACGTCGAGACGGCCCGCTCCGCCTCGACTCGGGCTGCTTTCAATGGCTTGGCCGCCTCCGCGCAAATGGTTTGGGCGACGTCGTCATGGCGCTCCCGGAGGAGAGTTGCCACCCGGTCCAGGATTTCCGCCCGCTGGTGTGCGGGCAGGGGATTCTCCATCGCCTTCGCGGCCGCGTCGACCGCTCGGCGCGCATGCTCGGCGCCAGCTTGCGGAACCCGCGCGACCGTCTCGCCGGAGTACGGCGAGCGCACCTCGTGCCACTCGCCCGTCTCGATCCAATCGCCGTCGAGGAGGAGCTTGCGCTCCTGAGCCGTCACCGCCATGGGGCTATTCAATCAGTACGCTCCGGCTCTTGACCATGGAGGTTCGCAAGGTGGGCGTCGTCGGGCTCGGCACGATGGGCGCCGGCATCGCGCAGATATGCGTCCAGGCGGGCGTCGAGACGGTCGGCCGAGAAGTGAGCGAGGAGCTCGCCGAGCGGGCCCGTGAGCGGATCGCGCACTACCTCGGGCGAGGAGTCGACAAGGGCCGGTTGACCTCTGAGGAGAGAGATGCGGCGCTGGATCGGCTCACAACGACAACGGAGCTCGCCGACCTGGCCGGTTGCGGACTCGTCGTCGAGGCGGTCGTCGAGGAGCTCGACGCGAAGCGGGAGCTCTTTCGGCAGCTCGACGGGGTGGTCGCCCCAGAGGCCGTGCTCGCGACCAACACTTCCGCTCTCTCGGTCACCGAGATCGCGTCCGCCACGGAACGGCCCGAGCGGGTCGTCGGCCTGCACTTCTTCAACCCGGCTCCGGTCTTGCCGCTCGTCGAAGTCGTGCGCACACGCGCCGCATCCGATGACGCGGTCGAGACTGCGTACGCCTTCGCCGAGCGGATCGGCAAGCGGCCCATTCGCTGCGCGGACACCCCCGGCTTCGTCGTCAACCGGATCCTCATCCCCCTCCTGAACGACTGCGTGCGCGTGCTCGACGAAGCGGGGGTGACGCCGGAAGACCTCGATACCGCGATGACAGCCGGCCTCAACTGGCCGATCGGGCCGTGTGCACTCATCGACCTCATCGGAATCGACGTCCACGTGCACGCTTCGGAGGCACTCCATTCCGCTCTCGGGGAAGCGCGCATGGAGCCGCCGCCACGGCTTGTCGAGATGCGCGACGCGGGCCACTTGGGCCGCAAGAGCGGTCACGGCTTTTTCGCTTACGACACGTAGGGCTCTGCCCGGCCACGTCCGGCGCGGGACCTAGGATCTACGGGCGGTGACGATGTGCGCCGTGTGCCGCCGGAACCTCCTTGCCGGCGAGAGCTACCGCTACTGGCGGGCTCGCCGGGACCTGCCCTCGGGGCGCGTCGTCTGCTTCCTCTGCGAGTCGGAGGCGGCGCGTGAGGGCTGGATGCGCGACCCACGGCGCCCGAGCCACGAAAATGCCGTTGGCCTGCGGAACTCCGTGCGCAGGGTGGCTTGACCTAGGCGGCCAGCGGGCCCGCGAGGTCGGGCCCTTTGCGGCACCAGCCCGCCTCGGGGTGGCGACCGGCGACCTCGTCCCAGATGGCGGCCGCCTCGTCCGGGGAGATGAGCCGCAGGGCGACTGCGTGCCGGGTGGCCGCGATCGCGGCGAGGATGTGATCCCGGTAGGCCCGGTCGCCTCGAGGGACGCGGAGCGAAGCCACCGCGAGCGTCTCGAGCCGATCGGCCAGCAGGCGGACGGTGCGGTCGTGACGAGTGAGCAAGTCCATTTGAGAAGGCGCCCTCGACGAGGCCCGATCCTAGTGCGTCGGCTGGACGGCTTCGGCGCCGGCGAAGGAACTCCTTCCTCGCCATTAAGAATCTCCTTACAAATCGCTCAGAGAAGCCTCACTCGGAGGCGTGATAGTTGCCGCAACCTCACTGCAATGCGGCGGCGGCTCTTTCTCATCTGCATCGTGGCAGTCGCCTGCGGCGTCTCGGCGCCTACTTCGAGCGCCTTCAGCTTGTACAGGACTCAGGGTTCGGCGGAGATCGAGCTCAGGGCCGGTGCCGGCGTGGCGAAGATTCGCTTCCGCGGCACGTTCATCGGTTACGTCGCTCGCGGCCGAATCGTGGCGACGAACAACGTCACGGTGACGGGCTCGGAGGCCCGTCGCCGCGTTAGCCCGACCCTGGTGGCGTACCGCGGAACGGAGCTCCGTTTCAAGGTCTTCAACAGCGCGGGGCGCTGGCGGCTGCAGTTGAGTGGTCGGGGAATCAGTGCTGGGGGATTCGTGCGTGGCTGCATGACGCTCAACGCCTTCGATGTCGGACCGACAGGCTGGTATCGCATCCAGTCTGCCGACTTCAAGCGCTGGCCGCGCCAGGCCACGACGTACAAGCTCGGGCTCGGTTGTTGAGCCCACCTCGCGCGGCCTTCCGGTGTCTCTGTCAGGATGTGACGCCGTGAGTCGGGCGCAAAACCATTCGATCCTCATCGTCGAGGACGAGCCGAGCATCGCCTCCTTCGTAGCCATGTATCTGAAGCGGGCCGGCTTCGCCGTTCGCGTCGCCGTAACGGGCGAGGACGCGATCGAGCAGGCGGCCGCCGAGGCGCCGTCGTTGATCGTGCTCGACCTCATGCTCCCGGACCTGGACGGGATCGACGTCTGTCGCCGTGTGCGCCAGCGCTCTGACGTCCCGATGCTCATGCTGACCGCCCGCGACGACGACATCGACAAGATCATCGGGCTCGAGGTCGGCGCCGACGACTACCTCACGAAGCCTTTCAATCCGGGCGAGCTCGTGGCCCGGGTCAAATCGATCCTGCGACGCGCGAGTCCTGAGCGCCGCGAGCTCGAGAGCGCCTACCTCGAGCACGGCGATCTGAGCATCGACGCCGGGCGGCGCGAGGTCACCGTGGGAGACGAGGAGATCCAGCTCGCGCCGAAGGAGTTCGACCTCCTCTGGGAGCTCCTTGATCACCAAGGCCTCGTCCTGAACCGCGACCAGCTGCTCGAGCGAGTCTGGGGCTACACCTTCGCCGGCGACACCCGCACGGTCGACGTCCACGTCCGCCAGCTCCGGCGCAAACTCGGCAACGCGTCGCCGATCGTGACCGTCTGGGGCGTCGGCTACAAGGTCTCGGCGGAGCCGAAGGTCGCCCGCGCCTCCTAGGCGGGCCTTGCGCTCCCTCCGCTACCGCATCCCCGCGTTCTTCCTCGTCGGGGTGCTCGTGGCGGCGGCGATCACCGCGCTCTTTGCGGTACGGCTCTTCCAAGACGACTCTCGTGACCGCACGCTCGCCGAGCTACGCCGTCAAGCGGCGGGGCTCGCGCTCCTGTACGAGGAGCAAGCCATCCGGAGCGTCGACGAGGCGAGGCAAGCGCCGGGCTTCGCGGCTCCTCTCCTCGAAGAGGCGACTGGCTCCCGCATCTACTACGCGGGGGTGGAGATCTTCCCCGGCCAGAAATCGGGACTGCGGTCACTCGACCGGGACGTCCTCGATTGGCAGATGCTCGAAGCCGGCAACGTCGAGACGTTCGAGTTCAAGCCGCCCGGCAGCGACCGCGCGTTCCTCGCCGCGGCCCACCCGATCACGGTCGGGGGAGACACCTTTGGCGCCCTCGTCGTGGCCAAGCCGCGCGCCCAGCTTCGTTCCGGCTGGCTCCCTCTCGCCGGGCGGATGGGCCTGGCGTCCCTCGCCGGGCTCGCCGTCGCAGCCGGTCTCATCTGGTACTTGTCCCGGAGGCTGACGAAGCCTGTGCTGGCTCTCTCGCGCGCCGCTGATCAGGTCGCGGCGGGCAATTACGACGCCGAGCTGCCGCAGTCTCAGTTCGGCGACGAGGTCGGCCAACTGACCGACCACTTCCGCGAGATGACCCAGAAGCTCAACGAGGCTCAGCGGCGGGAGCGCAATTTCCTGATGGTCGTCTCTCATGAGCTGCGCACGCCGGTGACGGCCATCCGGGGCCATGTGGAAGCCCTCCGGGAGGGTCTCGCGGAGGATGCGGAAGCTCGTGACGCCTCCCTGGAGGTCATCCGAGCGGAGACGGATCGGCTCGCGCGGCTCGTACGGGACGTCCTCGACCTCGCGCGCATGGAGGCGCACCAGTTCACGCTCGAGGAGGAGGAAGTAGAGCTACGCAGGCTGGTCGAGCAGGCCTACCAGAGCTTCACGGAGGAGGCTCGGCGCCGCGGGATCGACTATGAGTGCTCGTTCGCCGCCGACCCTGTCATCTCGACAGACGGCGACCGGGTGCTTCAGGTCGTGTCCAACCTGCTCGACAACGCGTTCGCATGGACGCCTGACGGAGGGCGCGTCGCGCTCGAGCTTGCTGCCGAGAACGGCAAGATCGCCGTCAGCGTGTCCGACTCGGGGCCTGGAATCGGCCCTGCCGAGCGGGAGCGCATCTTCCGCCCCTTCTGGTCGCGCGCGGGTGACGGCACCGGGCTCGGCCTTCCGATCGCTCGGGAGCTGGCGCACGCTCTGGGGGGAGAGCTCGCGCTCGAGTCCGAGGTCGGCAAGGGGTCGCGGTTCGAGCTACGGCTGCCGGCGGGCCGGCGTTAGATAGAGCCTAGGAGGGTTTGGCGGAACGTCCCTCGTCGGCGGGATGCGCTGGTCGTTCCGAGGCAAGGACGCAGGGAGCCCCGTGTCATTCTGAACGCGGATGCGTTGGGGGCGACCCGTGATTCTGAACGCGGATGCGTTGGGGCGAGCGGCGCGCCTCCGCCGGCACAGATGATGTTTCGTCAAGCCTTCCTATGCGCCGGGCTTGCGCTCGATGCGGTATACCGGCGCGGCGGCCGGTTGATCCTGGAGGGCTCTCTCGAGCCGGTCGAGGACGCGCTCGAGGCGATCGAGCCGCCGCTCGACTCCGCGCCAGCCGGATGTGATCAGCTCGACCAGGAGGGCGAGATCCTCGACGCGAGCTTTGCGCTCTGCCGCGAGGTCGCCCTGGAGACGCTCGAGACGACGGATGGTTTGCCCGGAGAGGCCGCGTACCTCGGCCAGGTGGCGCGCGACGGGGAGGACTTCCTCCCGCAGACCCTGCTGGAGAGCGCTCTCGAGGCGATCGGGCATGCCGGCCTCGAGCTCGGCGGTGGTAACGGCCAGAGCTTCGAGACCTGCCCGCGCGCGCTCGAGGAGCGCCTCGAGGGCGGCATCGTCACGCTCGCCGTCACCGGCGGCGGCGAGGCGAATACGGGCTCTTTCGATGGCGTCGCGATCCATGGGCCGCAGCTTACTCTTCAATCAGGATGTCGGCATGAAGACGTCCGAGCTTGACTACGAGTTGCCCGCCGAGCTCATCGCGCAGCGGCCGCTCGCCCGCCGGGACGACTCCCGCTTGCTCGTGTACGAGCGTTCGACGGGACGGGTCGAACACACTCGATTCAGTGACTTGCCGAGGCTGCTTCCTCCCGAGACGCTCGTCGTGGTCAACGACACTCGTGTGCTCCCCGCGCGCCTGAAGCTGAGTCGCCCGGGTGGCGGAGAGGCGGAAGTCCTCCTGCTCGAGCGGCTCGAGGGCGACCAGTGGGAGGCACTCGCGCGACCCAGCCGGCGCTTGAAGCAGGGGATGCAGCTCGGAGCGGTGGAGTTCCTCGAGAGCCGGGGCGAGGGTCGCTGGCGGATCAAGCTCACCGGCGAACCGGCGGGGGAGGCGCCCTTGCCGCCGTACATCACCGAGCCGCTCCCGGATCCGGACCGTTACCAGACGGTCTACGCGGCGGAGGCCGGATCTGCGGCCGCGCCGACAGCGGGGTTGCATTTCACGCCCGAGCTCCTCGGCCGGCTCCAGAGCGAGCGGGTCAGGCTCCATATCGGTCTCGACACCTTCCGGCCCATCAGCGCCGAGACCCTCGGGGGGCACGAGCTCCACAGTGAGCGGTACGAGGTCTACGCCGACGCGTGGGAGCGGATCGGAGCGGCGCCGCACGTAACTGCGATCGGGACGACCACGGTGCGGGTGCTCGAGTCGCTCGCGCGCGGTGCACCGCGCGCGGGGCGCACGAGCCTGTTCGTGACCCCCGGATTCGAGTTCGCGCGTGTGAACGCCCTCGTGACCAACTTCCACCTGCCGCGCTCGTCGCTCCTCGCACTCGTAATGGCCTTTGCGGGAATCGAGGAGACGAGGCGGCTCTACGCGCTCGCGATCGAGCAGCGCTACCGCTTCTACTCGTTCGGCGACGCCATGCTGATCTTGTGAGGGGCCACCCCTTGCCTCCTCCCGGATTCAGCGTACGCAGGGAAACTTCGCGCGTGTTGCGCGGAGCGAGTCGAAAGAGGAAAAAGGGGACGCGGTGAGCTTCGAGATCACCGCGACCGACGGCGAGGCCCGCGCCGGCGTACTCCGCACTTCGCACGGCGACGTGCCCACCCCCGCCTTCATGCCCGTGGGGACGAAGGGGACGGTCAAAGGGCTCGATCCCGCCCGGCTGCGCGAGCTCGGCACCACGATCCTGCTCGGAAACACGTACCACCTGCACTTCCGGCCCGGCGCCGAGCTGATCGAGGAGCTCGGCGGCCTGCACGGGTTTATGGGCTGGGACGGACCGATTCTTAGCGATTCCGGCGGCTTCCAGGTCTTCTCGCTGCGCGACACGATCACCGCTGTCGACGAGGACGGGGTCACGTTCCGGTCGATCTACGACGGGCAGCCTGCGCGTTTCACGCCCGAGCTGGCGGCGGACGTCCAGCGCCGGCTCGGGTCCGACGTCGCCATGTGCCTGGACGTGTGCCCTCCGGCGGACGTCTCGCGGGAGGAGCTGGAGCTCGCAACCGAGACGACGACGCGCTGGGCCGAGCGGCAGCTCGCTGCGCCGCGCGCCGACGGCCAGCTCCTGTTCGGGGTTGCACAGGGCGGAACCGATCCCGAGCTTCGTCGTCGCTCGATCGAGGAGCTGGCGGCACTCGGCTTCGACGGCCACGCGCTGGGCGGGCTCAGCGTGGGAGAGGAGCGCGGAGCGATGCTCGAGACTGTCTCGTGGTCGGCACCGCTCCTGCCGGCCGACCGGCCCCGCTACTTCATGGGGATCGGGGATCCAGCCGGCATTCTGGAGGTCGTCGCCCGCGGAATCGACATGTTCGACTGCGTGCTGCCCACTCGCCTCGGCCGGACTGGCTCTGCGCTCACATGGGAGGGACGCCTGAATCTGAAAAACGCGCGTTTTGCGCGCGACCCGCAGCCTCTGGAGGGGGATTGCCCCTGTTCGGCGTGCAGCCGCTTCAGCCGTGCGTACCTGCGCCATCTCGTCAACCAACAGGAGCTCCTCGGCTTGATACTTTTGTCCGAGCACAACGTCCGATTCCTGCTCGACCTGACGGCTGGGGCGCGGGCGGCAATCGAGCGAGGTGAGCTCGCCGCGTACAAGGCGGCGGCGCTCGACCGCCTCGAGCAAGCTGCCGCAGCGCCAGGCCAGGAGGTTTCTCGTGGGTAGTGGTTTCTTCCTCGTCCTTCTAGCGATGTTCGCCTTCCTGTACTTCCTGCTGATCCGCCCGCAGCGGGCCCAGCAGCGGAAGCATGCGGAGATACTCGGCGCCCTCAAGCCCGGCGACGAGGTCCTGACCGCGGGAGGCATCTACGGCGAGGTGGTCCAGCTCGACGAAGAGCGCGTGATGCTCGAGATCGACGACGACGTGCGCATTGCCGTGGCCAGGCGCTCGATCGCGAGCGTCGTACCGCCGGAGGAGCTCCAGCGCCTCGAGGCTGCCGACGAGGACGAGACCGACGAAGGATTGGACGTGGAGGAGCCGCTCACCGCGGAGGAGCGCACCTCCAGCCGCTAGGCACAGTTGCGCCGCTACCTCATCATCCTCGCCGCCATCTTCGCCGCCGCCGGCGGCGTCGTTGCGCTGGCCCTCTTCAAGACGCCCACCCTCGGGCTCGACCTTCAGGGTGGGCTCGAGGTCGTCCTCCAGGCGAAGGCGCCCCGCGGGCGCGAGATCACGCAAGAAGACCTCGACCGCTCGATCGAGATCATGCGGCAGCGCGTGGACAAGACCGGCGTCGCCGAGCCCGTCATCACCCGGCAGGGCGACAACCAGATCGCCGTCGAGCTCGCCGGCGTCCACGACGCTGCCCGCGCCGCGGAGCTGGTCGGCCAGACAGCCCAGCTTCAGTTCTACGACCTGCAGGGCGACACGCTTCCTCCAACCGCGACCGCCAACGGCGGGATCCAGCCGAGCCTCGCTCTCCTCCCGTTGCTCCAGAGCCAGCAGAAGCTCGCGGAGAAGGGGACCCCGACCGCCTGGTACCTCTACTCGAGCGCCAGCGAGCGCCTGGCCGGCCCGGCCGACTCCAAGGAAGAGATCCTGCGCGATTTCGGCGGCCAGGCGCCCAAAAATTCGACGTTCTACGCCGTCCCGCAGGGACGCACGATCCTGACCTGCGGGCCGAGCGCCCGGCTCTGTCCGGGAGTGAACCAGGTGCCTCCCACCCGTAACTACTACTACCTCTTCAAGTACGAGCCGACCAACACGGACAAGCCGATCCCGGAGCTGACCGGGAGCGACCTCAAGGGGGAGGGAACACGACAGGACTTCGGGCAGAACAACGAGCCCATCGTCACGCTCGAGTTCACGAACAAGGGCGGGGACAAGTTCCACGAGATCACCCGCCAACTCGCGCAGCGAGGGCTCCAGCAGGCCAACCTGGCGGGTGCGTCCGGCGCGGAGCGGGACAACTACAACCAGAGCTTCGCCATCGTGCTCGACGGCGAGATCCGCTCGTTCCCGTCGATCGACTTCGACAACCTGCCGGACGGCATCTCCGGAGGACGCGCCGAGATCAGCGGCCTCGACTCGATCGGAGAGGCGAAGGACCTCGCGCTCGTGCTCCAGACCGGCGCCCTGCCGGTGGAGTTCGTCCAGCTCGAGCGCCAGGACATTTCCGCCACGCTCGGTGAGGACTCGCTACACCAGGCCTTGATCGCAGGCATCGGCGGCCTGCTCGCCGTCGCCCTCTTCCTGCTCCTCTTCTACCGCTTCCTCGGGGTCATCGCGATCATCGGCCTCGGCATCTACGGCATCCTCCTCTACGGCGCCATCCTCATCTTCAACGTCACGATGACGCTGCCGGGATTCGCGGGCCTCGTGCTCACGATCGGGGTGGCCGCGGACGCGAACGTCGTCATCTTCGAGCGCATCAAGGAAGAAGTGCGAGCGGGCAAGTCGGTGCGCGCCGCCATCGCCACCGGCTATCGCAAGGGGTTCAACACGATCGTCGACGCCAACGTCGTCACCATGATCACCGCGGCCGTCCTCTTCGTCACGGCGACCGGGGGAGTCAAGGGGTTCGCCCTCATGCTCCTGATCGGAACGCTGATCTCGATGGTGACCGCCGTCGCGGCTACTCGCGCTCTGCTCGGCGTCCTGGCCGGCTTCCGCTGGTTCAACAACCCGGCGTTCATGGGCGCGAGCGCCCAGAAGATCCCCGCCTGGCAGCGGGTCGACTTCATCGGCAAGACGAGGGTCTGGTTTGCGCTCTCCGGAGTCGTCCTCCTCATCGGAATCGCGTCACTCGGCTACCAGGGGCTGAACCTCGGGATCGACTTCAAAGGTGGCAGCCAGATCACGTTCAAGACGCCCCAGGCGCACAGCGTCCAGGACGTCCGCGGCGAAGCCGCTTCGCTGGGCCTCGGCGACGCGGTCATCCAGGGCCGGGGCACGCCCGCCAGCGGCGGCTACAAGGAGTTCCAGGTCCGCACGAGGTCGCTCTCCCTCCAGACGCAGAACGATCTCCAGAGCGCGCTCGAGACGAAGCTCGCCGCCACGTCAGTCGGGGTCAAGAACGTCTCCGCGAGCTTCTCGCAGCAGATCCTGAAGAAGGCGCTGATCGCGATCGTCGTCTCCCTGCTCTTGATCGTCGCCTACGTGGCGTGGCGGTTCGAGTTCAAGTTCGCCCTGCCCGTCCTGATGGCGCTCGTGCACGACATCTTCATCACCCTCGGGATCTATTCGGTGACCGGCCGGGAGGTGACGACGGCGACGGTGGCCGCTGTGCTGACCATCCTCGGGTACTCGATCTACGACACGATCATCATCTTCGATCGCGTGCGCGAGAACATGCCGCTGATGCGGCGTTCGAGCTTCGCGGCGATCGCCAACCAGTCGCTGTGGGAGACGATCCGCCGTTCGCTCGCGACGACTTTCATCACCCTGCTGCCGGTTTCGTCGCTACTCGTCTTCGGCGGCGACACGCTCAAGGACTTCGCCTTCGCGCTGCTCGTCGGTATCGCATCGGGCGCGTACTCGACCATCTTCATCGCGACGCCGCTCCTCGTCTACCTCAAGGAGCGCGAGCCGGAGTTCGCCAAGCGGAAGACGGCAGGTCTGAGGGAAAAGCTGGAGGTCGCCGAAGGTGACGAGCCGCCGGTCGTGGAGGAGCCGCGAGAGGTGGCTGCCGCCGAGCCCGTGGCGGCAGCGCCGGCACCGCCGCCCGACGGGGACGGTGCGGCAGCGGCTCGGCGGGAGGAGCGGCGAAAACGGAGGCGGGCGAGACCCCATGGCAGAGCCAGGTAACAACAGCTCAGGTCGGCTTCGGGAGCTCGCGGAGGAGGTGCTCCTGGCCGGAGTCGGGGCCGTCGCGCTGACCAAGGAGAGGGCCGACGAGTTGGTTGGGGAGCTGTCCGCAAAGGGCAAACTCACCCAGGACGACGCCAGAAACCTCGTGGACGAGGTCATGGGACGCTGGCGCGGCGATGCGCTTCGAGTCGGCGAGCGGGCCGGGTCGACGATGACCTCCTTCTTCCGCGAGCTCGGCCTCGTCACGCGCCGCGAGCACGAGGAGCTCGAGCTCCGGCTCGCCCAACTCGAACATCGTCTGCGGCTGGTCGAGAAGCAGGAGCGGTGAGCTCCCGCCCGGCCGTCCGCAGGCTCGGCCGTATCTCTGAGATCTCCCAGGTCGCGGCCAAGCACGGCTTCGGCTACTTCTTCGACACGCACGGGCCCGGAGCGTTTCGTTCCCGGCGCCAGCACGAGATCGCGCCCGAGCCGGACGAGGGCTCGACGCGCGGCCAGCGTCTCCGCCAGATGCTGGACGAGCTCGGCCCGACCTTCGTCAAGTTCGGCCAGCTGCTCTCGACCCGGCCCGACGTCGTCCCGCCCGACATCGTCTTCGAGCTCAAGGCGCTCCAGGACGACGTTACCCCCTTCTCCTTCGAGGAGGCCGCACAGGTCATCCGGGAGGAACTCGGCCTCACGGTGGAGCAGCTCTTCCTCGAGTTCGACGAGACCCCGATAGCGGCGGCGTCCATCGGCCAAGTGCACCGCGCGGTGCTCCCGAACGGACGGCGCGTGGCCGTCAAGGTGCAGCGCCCGGAGGCCCCGCGCCAGATCGAGGCCGACCTCGAGCTCATGTACCAGGTCGCCCGTCTCGTGCGCGAGCGCGTGAAGGCGCTCGAGTTCATCGACGCCGTCGCGCTCGTCGACGAGTTCGCCCGGACGATCCGGCAGGAGCTCGACTACCGGATGGAAGCGAGGAACGCCGAGCAATTCCACCGCAACTTCGTCGGTCATCCGCACGTTCGTGTCCCCCGGGTCTTCTGGAGCTACTCGCGGACGCGCGTGCTGACACTCGAGTTCCTGGATGGCGTCCACCTGCGCGATCTCGACTTCTCCACCTACACGATCGACGAGCGTCGGCGGCTCGCCTACCTGGTCGCCGAGGCGTGGATGCACATGATCTTCCGGCACGGGTTCTTCCACGCCGACCCGCACCCCTCGAACATCATGGTGCTCGAGCAGAGCGAGCGCATTGGCCTGGTCGACTTCGGGATGGTCGGGAAGCTCACCGACGAGGACATGTCGAAGCTGACCGGCCTCTTCATCGACGCCGTCAACGAGCGGATCGAGGCGCTTCCGCGGCGGCTCGCTGCGCTCGGCGTCCGCTACCCGAAGGACAGGGAGGAGGAGTTCGTCACCGAGCTTCGCGACGTCTACTACCGCTACTACGGCGCGCGGCTCTCGGAGATCGACCCGATCCAGCTCATCCGCGAGGCCTTCGCGCTGATCTACCGGATGCACCTGCAGCTGCCGACCCGCTTCGTCCTGCTCGACCGCGCCATCGCCACGCTCGGGTCTGTGGGCATGGAGCTCTATCCCGATTTCAACGTCTTCGACGTGGCGAAGCCCTACGCGCGCGAGCTCATGATCGAGCGCTTCACGCCCCAGCGCGTGGTGCGGCGCACGGCCGGGGAGGCCTCGAATCTCGCTCGGATGCTCAAGGAGCTCCCGTACCAGGTGCACGACACCATGGAGCAGGTGCGCGACGGCCAGATCGAGGTCGGGTTCCGCCATGAAGGCCTCGACGACCTCTTCCAGCACATGGACCGGGTGGGAAACCGGCTGGTGATCGCGATCGTCGCCGGGACCGGCGTCATCGGCTCAGCGCTGCTCGGGATCTTCGGCGACTCTGGACCGCAGATTCTCGGGCTGCACGTGTTCTCGATCGTCGGTTTCAGCATCTCCACGATCCTCGGGCTCTGGCTCGCCCTCGGCGTGATTCGGTCCGGCCGGCTCTAGCGGCTGGTCAAGCGGTTTAGCGGCTACTGGCCGCGGGCGTACCAGACGTTGCCGGGCCCGGCGTAGCTCGGGCCTTCGCCCCAGAGCGCGTGCGTGACGCCGGCGCCGTCGACGTCGAGCTCGAAGTAATCGCCGTAGGGCTCGGCGAACCCATCCTGCGGCGGGGCGAACTTGTACCCGAAGCCCGTCACGAACCGTGAGAGCTGCGCCTCGGAGGACCACGTGGCGCCGCCGTCCCTGGAGGAGCGGTAGTAGGTGTTCCAGCGCGCGTTCGGGTCGTCGTTACCCGTGTCGAAGCCGTTGCGGTCGTCCTGCCAGGCGATCCTGACGTCGCCGTTGGCTTGAGCGACGACGGCGGGAAAGAGGTTGTTCGAGCCGACGGGTGCCCCCGAGACGTCCTGGCGCCGATTCCAGTTGAGGGCGCCATCCGTCGAGCGGGCGAACAACATCCTGTTCACGCCGAACTTGACCCTGTTGGCGTTGTAGAGCACGTAGACGCGGTCACGGCCGTCGACGGCGAGGGTCGTCTGCGGCCCCCAGTAAGCCCAGCCGCAGGTTCCGCACTGGGGCGGAGCCTGGGAGACGTCGACGAGATGGGACGTCCAGGTCTGACCTCCATCCGTCGACTTCGTGACGAAGAGATTGACCTCCCCGGACGGCTTGCCGTTGGCCGTGAATCCCTCCCAGGCGAAGTAGGCATTCCCCTTCGAGTCGACCGCCCCGCCTCCGGGCAGCGACCAGCCGAACTTCGAGTTGGTGTTCCCGATGACGTGGTTCAGTGTCCAGGTCTTGCCCCCGTCATGGGAAACGCTGGCCCAGATCTTCTGCACGGCGTTGTACACGAGGTACACGTCCTGTCCGCGCACGGCCAGGATGTCCTTGTCGGTGCCGCGCTGGAGCGGCTCTACGAGCATCTTCTTCCAGGTCTGGCCGAAGTCGGTGGACTTCGCGACGTACTGGCTGGCCTTGTCTCCGAGCATGTAGGCGGCGTACAGCGTCCGGCCGTCAGCGGGGTCGACGACGATCTGAGGGTCGTCCTGGCGCAACTGGGTCCCAGGAGTCAGTGGGCGCGGTGTCGACCAGGTGGCCCCGCTGTCGGACGAAACCTGGAGTTCCATGTGCGGGCTCGCGCAACCGTCGCACAGGGGATCGCCGCCGTAGTGAGTCCAGAGGGCGTAGACGTGGCCAAAGCGGTCCGCTGCGATCGCCGGCTCCCAGTCGTCGCCTGCGAGGAAGCCGAGCTGGGCCGGGACCGTGAACGACGGCGCGACAGCCGCCGAACTCGCCGGGATGAAGAGGACGGCGACGGCCAGGACCAGGACGGCTGCGCGAGCTCTCATTTCCCCCGCGCGTACCAGATATTGCCCGGCCCGTTGTAGCTCGGGCCCTCGCCCCAGATCGCCTGCGTCGCTCCGGCTCCGTCGATGTCGAGCTCGAAGTAGTCGCCGTACGGCTCCGCGAAGCCGTCTTTCGGAGTCGCGAACTTGTACACGTAGTCGGCGACGAACTGGGACAGCTGCGCCTCAGGAGACCAGCTCGCTCCGCCGTTCGCCGACGAGCGGTAGTAAACGTTCCAACGGGCGTTCGGGTCGTCGTTGCCGGTGTCGAAGCCGTTGCGGTCATCCATCCACGCGATGCGGACGTCGGCTTGTCCACGCGCGACGAGCGCGGGGAAGAGGTTGTTCGAGCCCGTGGGAGCGGGCGAGACGTCCTGGCGGCGGTCCCATGTGGCAGCGCCGTCGGTCGAGCGGGCGAAGAACATCCGGTTCACGCCGAATTTCACTCGGTTCGCGTTGTAGAGGACATAGACGCGGTCGAGCGCGTCGATCCCGAGCGCCATCTGGCCGCTCCAGTAGGCGTAGCCAGGGCAGCCGCACGGCGGCGGCGCTTGCGAGACGTCCACGAGGTGAGACGTCCACGTGCCTCCGCCGTCGAGGGACTTCGTGACATAGAGGTTGATGTTGCCCTTGGCTTGACCGGCCTGGTTGACGCCGTTCCAGGCGAAGTAGGCGTTGCCCTTCGAGTCGATCGCGCCGCCGCTCGCGAAGGAGACCCCAAGCTCGGAGTTCGTCGAGCCGACCATGTTGTGCGTGGACCACGTCGCTCCCCCGTCATGCGAGACGGAGGCGAAAATCTTCTGCTGCGTGTGGTAGACGAGGTACACATGGCCGCCGCGGGCGGCGAGGATGTCCTTGTCGGTGCCGCGCTGCAGAGGCTCGACCAGCATCGTTCGCCAGGTGCGGCCGAAGTCGTCCGAGCGGGCGACGAACTGGCTCGACTTGTTGTTCTGCATGAAGGCGGCGTAGACGGTGCGGCCGTCGGCCGCGTCGACGACGATCTGCGGGTCGTCCTGTCGCTCGGTCGAAGGGCGGATCGCTCGCGGCGCCGACCAGGTCGTGCCGCCGTCGTCCGACACCTGCAAGACCGAGTGCGGACTCGCGCAAATGTCGCAACTCGGGTCGGGCTCGCCAGACCCAGGCGTGAAGCCAACGTAGTGCGACCACAGTACGTACACGTGACCGTGCCGGTCGGCCGCGATCGCCGGCTCCCAGTCGTCCCCCTTCTTGAAACCGAGCTGCGCCGGAAAGGTAAAGCTCGGCGCAGCCGCGGAGGCCGCCGTTGCACCGAAGGCAACGACGCAGGCGAGCGTAACCCCTAGCAGCCGCAACCTCATCCCGCGCCGATGATCGCACCTTCGGGTCGGGCTGACAAGGCCCTCGTTTGCTAGTTGGCGCGGCGCAGGCGTCCGTCGGGTCCGCGCACGAAGATCCTCACCTCGGACGCACCCCGGAGCGCTAGCGGCCGAATGTAGACGACGCCATCGCCTGCTCTCTTGGGAGACGCGGTCTGGGGACGCTTTGGCTCCAGGAAGGTGTCCGTCGGCGGCTTGCCTTCTGCGATCCGCTGCGCAAGTGCTCGTGCGCCTGCTGTGTCCACGACTGAATTGTCCACCCGTGCGGGCGCGCCGCAACTGTCGTCAGTGCGTTTCTTACTGGACATTCGGGCAGTAGCCGACGCGGACGGCTGTGTATCGGTCTGTCCAGAGCTTGTTGCGCTTCCTTGCGAAAGGACATCTAGGCGGGCCGGGAAGGGGTTGCTAGCGTCGGCGCCGTGGTGCGAGGAACGGTTCTGCTAGTCGAGCACGAAGGTCCGGTGCGGGCCTACCTCGAGCAGCAACTCGCGGACGACGGCTTCGAGGTGCTGGCCGCCGACCGGGGCATGCAGGCGCTCGACCTCGCCGAAGAGGTGAAGCCCGACCTCGTCCTCCTGGACTCCGTCCTTCCCGACGCGTCCGGCTTCGAGCTCTGCGGCCGACTGCGCGACGGAGAGCCCGGGCGCCGCTGGAACCGCAACGTCCCCGTCATCATCGTGAGCGCGCGCGGCGATCCCGTCGACCGCGTGCGCGGCTTCGCGCGGGGCTGCGACGACTACGTCGTGAGGCCGTTCGTCTACGACGAGCTGGTCGCGCGGATGCGTGCTGTCCTCCGCCGCTCGAACGGGCCGCGGCACCCGCGCTTGACCGTGCGCGACCTCGAGATCGACCTCGCCTCCCGAGTCGTCACTCTGGCCGGCGAGGCGGTGCAACTCTCCGCGAAGGAGTACGAGCTCCTCGTCGCGCTCGCCGAGGATCCCGAACGGGTCTTCAAGAAGGAAGAGCTGCTGCGTAACGTCTGGGGCTTTCGGTCGCTCGGCCGAACCAGGACGCTGGACTCTCATGCTTCGCGGCTGCGCCGCAAGCTCAACCGCTCGGCGGACACGGCCTACGTCCTCAACGTCTGGGGCGTCGGGTACCGGCTGGTGGCGACCGCCGGCTAGGTGATCGTTCGTGTCGACGCCTCGTAGCCGCTCTCGGGCGTCCAGCGCTTGACGTGGTGGATCTCCGCCGCCTGGTCGTAGTCGTGGAAGGCGGCGCCTTCGATGTCGATCGTGAAGAAGTGCCAGTCGGTCGGCGGGCGGTAGCCGCCTGCTTGCTCGATCGAGCTCGCGATCGCGCTCCGTAAGCTCGCGTCTGAGACCGGGAGAGCGCGCGCCCGCAGCTTGAACTCGCCGGGCGCGCCCGAGGCGGCGTCGAGGATCGGCGTGTGCAGGTACGCACGCGCGTCGCGCAGGAGATCGCGGGCCTTGAGCGAGCCCTTCATCAGCGCGTGAGTGAGCTCGCCCTCGACGAGGTGTGCTTCGACGGGGTTGATCCGCGGCCCGCCATCACTACGAATCGTCCCGAGAAACACGAACCCGAACCGTTCGATGAGCTCACGGCCCAGCGCCGCGAGCTCCGGCGCGGCCTCCTCGAAGTCGGCCCACCGCATGGGCCTAACGGTAGTCCGGTCAGCGATTAGGTTCGACGTCGCCCAACTTCGCGGGCGCGCTGCGTAGGCCAACCGCCGGTCAAGGCTGTGGGGTTATGCCGCCGGGTCTCCGGGCAGACGCGCACCCTGGACTCCCCACGCCAGCGGTCTCCGGCGCAAGCTCAAACCGCTCGCCCGAGACCGCCTACGTCCTCAACGTCTGGGGTGTCGGCTATCGCCTCGTCGCCAGCGCTGTGTGAGGACTAACCCGTTAGGGCTTGAGCACGACCTTTCCGAACGTTTCCCGATTTTCGATCAGGCGATGAGCCTCGGCCGCCTGCTCGAGGGGCAGCTCGCGATCGATCACCGGGCCGCGCAGCGCGCCCGTGGCCACGAGCTCGATGAGGTGGTCGAGCTGCTTTGGTGAAACCGAGCCGCCGCCGGTTCCGATGATGCGTAGCCGTTTGCCGACGACCGTCCACATGTTGATCGAGACCATCGGATTGTCGAGCGCGCCGCACGTGACCAGCCGTCCGCCGGGAGCGAGCGCCGCGAGACTCCGTTCAAAGCCTTCTCCGAGGACCGGGTCGAAGACCACCTGCGGCTGAAGCCCCGGGATGCGCTCGTCGTCATATGCGAGCGGCTCGGCACCGAGCTCGCGCAGCCGGTCGTGCTTGGAACGGCTCGCGGTGGCGTAGACATTGGCGCCGAGATGGCGGCCGATATCGATGGCCGCCTGCCCGGTCCCGCTCGAGCCTGCCTGGACGAGGAGGTTCTCACCCGCCCCGAGCTCCGCATCCTCGAGCGCGGCCCATGCCGTCTTGTAGGCCACCCCCAGGGCGGCAGCGTGCGCCGAATCGAGCGAATCGGGGATTGGGCGAACGTTTTCGGCCGGTGCCGCGAGCAGTTCCGCATACGCACTCGGTGCGCCCGTGACGAGGACACGCTCGCCCGTGTCGACCCGCGTCCCGGCGGCGTCGACCCCGGGGGTATAGGGCGGCGTGGTGCCGGTCATCTCCGGAGCCATCCGTTGCGTGATGTCGAAGTGGTTGACGGCGGCCGCCTCGACCCGGACGAGCACGTGTCCGTTGCTCAGCGACGGATCAGGCACATCTTCGAGCCTGAGGACCTCGGGTCCGCCGGCTTCGTGAATGACGATTGCGCGCATCGCGCTCCCCCTGTGTCGGTTACTTGCTCAGTGAACGACAACGAATGCGGCCGGGGGAAGCTTCCTGTGCCCTGCTTGGACTCTTACGCGTCGCGGTTGCGGCGCAGGCTCACAGATCGCCTAGGCTCTGAGCCGTGCCGAAGTCTGCGGAATCACAGCCCCCTCGGCGCTTGGTGCTGGTCGTCGGCAAGGGTCGCAGCGGCACGAGTCTCCTGGCCGGGATCCTCGGCCGCCTCGGCTTCCACGTCCCGCAGCCCGAGGTCAAGGCCGACCGAACGAATCCCCGCGGGTTCTCCGAGCCTCGCTGGGTCGTGCGGTTCCACAAACGGCTGCTGCACGCTCGGGGCGTCACCGCGTTCGACGCCCGCTCGGGTGCCTGGGGCCAGCTCGCCGAGCTGGCGAACGACGGCGACGTGGTCGAGGAGCTCAGCTCCTGGCTCGAGGCTCAGTTCGCCCAGGCCGAGAATCTCGTCGTCAAGGATCCACGCATCGTCTGGTTCCTGCCGCTGTGGCTGCGCTCAGCGGACGAGCTGGACGTTCGAACGTCGTTCGTGACCATGATCCGCCGCCCGGCCGAGGTGGTCGCCAGCGGGCGCGCGTCCTACGGCACCTGGCAAAACGACGCGAGCCGTGCACTCTCCTGGCTTGACGTGACGCTTCACGCCGAGCACGCGACTCGGGGCGCACGGCGGGCTTTCATTCGTTACGACGACCTCCTCGAGGACTGGGCGCGCGAGATCTCCCGCTGCGGCGAGCAGGTCGACGTTCCCTGGCTCGCCGGGATTGATCGCGCTCGCCATCCGGACGTCGACGCGTTCGTCGACCCGGCTCTCCACCGCTCGGCGGTCGGCTGGGACGGGGTGCGGTTGCCGGCCGCCTTGCAGTCGCTGAGCGAAGATGTCTGGACGCAGATGTCCGGGCTCGCTGAGCCCGGCGGGGACAGCGAGGACGCTCGTTCACGCCTCGACGCGGTCCGGGTCGCTCTTCCCGACCTGGACCTGACCGCGAGCGCCGGACTACCGCTCGTCGTCCGGCTCATGCTCCTCGTACCCCCGCGCTACCGCGCACGCCTTCCGCGCCCCGTCGTCCACGCGGCTCGCAGAATCGTGCGCGGACGGCGAAAACGCCGCGTCGAAGCCTCGTAGCCGCGCGGGGCGGCTAACCGAGAGCTCGAACCCCCGCGGTGACCGCAGCCGCGACGATCACGACCGCCAACAGCGGCAGGCGGAGCACGATCGCCACCGCCGCCGCTGCGATCCCCAGGAGTCGCTCGTCGAGGACGATCTGGCGGTCCCCGCCGACGGCCTGGGTCACCACGAGGGCGCCAAGGAGCGCCGGTGCGAGCAGGAAGAGAACCGCGCTGAGCGTGGGCGGCAGCTCCCGTCCACCGAGGAGGACGGGCCCGACCGCCTTGAGGCACACCGTCGCCGCTCCCACCAGGACGATCACGATCCAGACGGAGCTCACGTGCGCACCCAGCCGATAAAGCAAGCCGCCGTCGCCGCGACGATCGGCACGCCGGCCGGGACGAACGGGATGAGAACCAACGCGATCGCCCCTCCCGCGAGAGCTGCGGCGAGCGCTCGCCGTGAGGTCACCTGCGGCACCAGCAGCGCGAGGAACAGCGCGGGGAAGGCTGCGTCCAGGCCGTACCGCTCGGGGTCGCCGAGCCTGTCGCCGACCAGCGCACCGAGCGCCGTTCCCCCCACCCAGCAGACGTAGAGAACGAGCCCGCCACCCACCAGGAGCCGGCGGTCGTACGTTCCGTCGGAGCGGCGAGAGAGCGCCCAGGACTCGTCCACGATCAGTTGTGCCTCGAGCAGCCGGCGCACGACCGAGCCCCGAAACTGGTCGCCGACCGTAACGCTGATCGAGGCGTACCTCGCGTTGAGCAGGACGGCCGCGGCGACCGCCGCAGCTACGCCGCCGCCCGTCTCGAGCACGGAAGCCGCTGCGAACTGCGCTGAGCCGGCGAAGGTCGTCGCCGACATGACGATTGCCGCGAGCCCGTCGAACCCCGCCGTGTGCGAGAGGACGGCGAAGGAGGCGGCGAAGACCGCGGCGGCCGCGCCGATCGGGGCTATGCGGCGCGCCCCTTCCCGGTAGGTCGTCCTAGTCGTCGACCCAGTCACGCGTGAGGTAGAGCCAGAACGCCAGCCCCGCATACGGCCCGTAACGGCGGAAGCGCCGCTCAATACCAGCATCCGAGGCCTTGCGGCCGTTGACGCGCGCGTACTTCGGCCTCGTCCAGGAGTCGAGAATGAGAGGCGAGTAGCGACCCAGCAGCATCATGATTTGCGCGGCCGCGTAGGGGCCGACGCCGGGAAGGGCCAGGAGGTGCTCCGCGACTTCCTCGTCGGGAAGCTCCTCGACCGGCGTTTCGCCGAGCTCCTCGAGGTCGAGCGCGCCAGAGGCCACCGAGTCCGCCAGGGCCCGGAAGTACGCGCTGCGGTAGCCGGCCCGGACGACGTCCTTGTAGAAATCGTCGCCGGCCTCGGCCATCGCAGCCGGAGTGGGGAAGGCTCGTCCGTAGGGGCCGTCGTCCGCTGCTCCCACCGCGGGCTCGCCCAGATGCTCCACGAACGCGCCGACCATGCGGACGGTCGCGGACCACGCGCAATTCGTCGTGGCGATCGTCTTGACCACGTCCTCGAAGACGGTCGCGCTTCGCAGCAAGCGTCCCGCGCCGGCTGCGGCCCAGGAGAGATCTGGATCCTCGCGAACCCGCTCGTAGAAGTCCGAAAGATCCTCGTCGAGGCGCAAGACGTGGCCGACGCGCTCGAGCAGGGCGTCCGCGACGCTCTTGGAGGGAGTGGGGCCGAGGACGGTCACCGTGGCCGTGCCCGTATGACCCTGGGCGACCCCCAGGGTCCGCGGACGACCATGCGGCAAGCGGAGAGTCACTTCGAGGGTGCGCGCGTCCTCATCGATCCTGTTCGGGGGAAGGTCCGCGACCCCGTGGGAGGAGATCGTCCTCCAGAGGTCGACTGGCTCCCCGCCCGCCCCGACGAGCGGAAGCTCGGCCGTCCAGCTCAAGGCTCGGCGGGGTCGTACTTGCGCTCCCACTCGGAGACGCCGAACGCCTCGCCCGGCGTGCCGCCGAAGCAGAGCACGGTGGTGTCGTCCTCGAGGGCGACCGCACTGCGCAGAGCACCTGGATCCGGGACGTAGACGAACGTGCCCGCGGGGGCAGCAATGTCCTCCCCTTCGACCGTGAAGGTGGCGTTTCCCCTGGAGACGAAATAGAGCTCCTCGTGGCGTGTGTCCGTCTCCCGGTGCTCGCCGACCAGCGTTTGACCTTTTTGGGCCGTGAAGCCGTTGGCGCCGAACGACGAGATGCCGAGGTGAATGCGTATGGGCCTCCAGTCGGTGTCGCCCGCTTTCTTCTCGTATTTCGGCTCGGGCATTTCATCGATGTGAATCACTTCGAACGGAACCTCCCGCATCACGCCTCCTCCTCGCTGGTCAGCCGGGACATACTTATCGCTCCAGGCGCAGGACGTCCCCCTCACGGACGCCCCAACCCTCGAAAGCGCCGCGATTAACCTCGAGCGCACCCCGGTAGGACGCCTCGGGGTCGTACAGAGCGCACGGGTCTCGCGTGCACGGCTCCATGTCGAGGATCCGGACGATCGTGCCGCTTTCGTCGTAGAACGCTATCGAGAGAGGGATCAGCGTGTCCTTCATCCAGAACGCCGAGGTCGAGTCCGTGGGAAAGACGAAGACCATGCCGGCGTCCTCCGCAAGCTCGCGGCGCCCCATCAGGCCCCGCTCCCGCTCGCCCTGGCTGTCGGCCACCTCGACGTGCACGGTGACCTCGTCGCTCTTCGTCTCGATGACGGCGCGCGGCCCCTGCTCCGCGCCGCAGGCCGCGACGAGCGCGAGGAGAAGCGAGAGCGCAAGAGGTCGCACCGTGAGCTAGCCGAGCAGCGCGCCTTCGAGCGCGAGCAGCCTTTCCTTGCGCTCGAGGCCCCCCGCGTAGCCGACGAGGCTTCCGCTCGAGCCGACCACCCGGTGGCAGGGGACGACGATCGGCACGGGGTTGCGGTTGAGAGCTCCGCCGACCGCGCGGGCCGCGCGCGGTCGCCCGATGCGGGCGGCGAGCCCACCGTAGGTGTCGGTGGCGCCGTAGGGCACCCGCTGTAGCTCGACGAGCACGGCCTGCTGGAACGGCGGTAGCGCCGCCAGGTCCACTCGCAGTTCGAAGTCGCGCCGGCGGCCCTCGAAGTATTCGTCCAACTGACGTCTCGGCTGCCGAAGGGGGCCGGAGGACCGCAGCACCCGGACTCCGTGCGTCTTGGCCAGCTCCTCGATCGCCCGCTCCGGTTCCGGGTCGAAGGAGATGCGGCACACGCCCCGCTCGGTGGCGGCGAGGAGCAGCTCGCCGACGGGAGAGTCGGTCAGGTCGTAGGCGACGTCGAGAATGCCTTCGGCGGCAGCCCGCTCGCGGAACGTGCGGTCAATGTCCATCGGAACGCTCATGCAGTCCTCCTTCTCAGCCGGCGCACGCCCGACGAGGTGGCCTGGCGTGCGGCCGCCTCGCTCGAGCCGAGCGCGGCGGCGATGTCGGCATAGGGCAAGTCGTAGCCGTAGCGGAGGACGACTGCGGCCCGCTCGGTCGCAGGCAGTTCCCCTGCCAGGTGGTCGAGCTCCGCGTAAGCGGGAAGCGCATCCTCGACCGCCAGTTCCGGCACGGTCCCTGCAGGCGCCCGGCGCCGCCGCTCGTCAACCGCGACGCGTGTCGCGATCGTGAACGCCCACGCGCGTAGATGCCTCGCGTGCGCGAGCTTCGGGTATCCGCGCAGAGCACGCAGGAATGTTTCCTGAAACGCGTCCTCGGCCGACTCCCGTCCCAGCAGACGCACGAGGTAGCGCCAGATCTCGTCCCGCGTCTCGGCGTAGAAGCTCTCGAAGGGTGGAATCGCCACGGCTTCCATCATCTGCTCTAACGGGCGCCACCGCCGAGATGTGAGACTGCCGCGCGATGAAGATCGCGGTGGTGGGCCACGTCGAGTGGATCGAGTTCGTGGGCGTCGAGCGGGTTCCGGCCCAGGGGGAGATCGTCCATGCACTCGAAGCGTGGGCGGAGGCGGCGGGAGGAGGCGCCGTCGCGGCGGTCCAGCTCGCCCGTCTCACCGGGGCCAGCACCCTCTTCACCGCTGTCGGGGACGACGACTACGGCCGGCGCATCGAGCCCGAGCTCCGCGCGCACGACGTGCGCGTCGAGGCGGCCGTCCGGCCGGACCCGCAACGCCACGGCTTCACGTACCTCGACGCCGGGGGCGAGCGGACGATCACAGTGATCGGAGAGCGGATGGGCCCGCGGCGTGCGGATCCGCTGCCGTGGGACGGGCTCGCGGACGTGGACGGCGTCTACTTCGTCAGCGGAGACGCCGAGGCCGTGCGCGCCGCACGCGCCGGCCGGGTCCTCGTCGCCACGGCCCGTTCTCTCCCGGTTCTCGAAGAGGCCGGCGTGCAGCTCGACGCTCTCGTCCGGAGCGGGAGCGACGAAGGCGAGCGCTACCGGTCCGGTGACCTCGATCCGCCCCCGCGCCTGGAAGTAGCCACCGAGGGTGCCCGGGGCGGTACGTACTCCGTCGCGGGCAGGCCCGCTCGCCGCTACGACGCCGTGCCCGTGCCCGGGCCTATGCAGGACACGTATGGCGCGGGCGACAGTTTCGCGGCGGGACTGACGTGCGGGCTCGCGCAGGGCCTATCCGCTGAGGACGCGCTGGCTCTCGGGGCGCGCTGTGGCGCCGAAGCCCTCGCCCGCCGCGGCGCCCACGGGACCAGCTAGCGCTCGTTCAGGCGCTCGAGGATGTAGCCCGCGTACCAGCTCGGCCAGTCCTCGTCCCGCTCGCCCAGCTCCCGCTCGTACTCGCCGTGTGCACGCTCGGCGGCCTGCAGGAGCGCCGCCAGGTCCTCCTGGGTGAGATCGGCTGTGTCCACACACGCTCCTTTCGTGGTGAAGAGGGGTTGCCAAGTGGGAGATCGTGGTTTACAGTGGGGCGAAGTGGGAGAACAACCACAGGCGCTTCGATGCTACTCGGCGAATACGAACACACTCTCGATGACAAGAACAGACTCACGCTTCCGGCCAAGGTCCGCCAGGCGCTGGGCGGGGGCGTCGTCGTCACGCGCGGCATGGACGGCTGCCTGTTCGTCTTCACGCGCGAGGGGTGGGATGAGTTCGTCGTTGCTCGCCTGCAAGGTCTCAACCCCTTCAGCCGGGAGGCGCGCCAGATGAGCCGCTTCATGTTTGCGGGTGCGACCGAGACCGAAGTCGACAAGCAAGGTCGAATCATGCTGCCGACCGCGCTCATCGAGCACGCCGCCCTGGGGCGCGACGTCGTCGTCGCCGGCGTCCGCGATCACGTGGAGATCTGGGATCGCGCCGCCTGGCGCAAGCAGCTGAAAGAGGTGGAAGGGAGTGTGGAGCTTGTTGCCGAGCGCCTTGCAGCGAAGCAGGACTGACCACGTCCCCGTCCTCGCGGACGAGGTGCGTGAACTCCTCGCCGTGCGCCCGGGCCAGACCGTCGTCGACGCAACGTTCGGCGCCGGCGGGCATGCACGGCTGCTCGCCGCCGATCTACAGGGACAGGGCCGCTTCATCGCCGTCGACCGCGACGCGACCGTCAAGCCGTACTTCGAGACCTTCCAGCGGGAGGCCGGCGTCCAGGGGCGCTTCCTCCGCGGCGACTTCGGGATCGTCCTCGCCCAGCTCGCGGACAACGACGTCGAAGCCGACGCTGTCCTGCTCGACCTCGGCGTCTCCAGCATGCAGATCGACCGGCCCGAGCGCGGGTTCTCGTACGCGGTCGATGCGCCGCTCGACATGCGCATGGATCCTTCTGGGGCGGTCACCGCTCAGGAAGTGGTGAACGAGTGGGACGAGCGCGAGCTCGCCTCGATCTTTCGCCGCTTTGGGGAGGAGCGCTTCGCGCGTCAGATCGCACACGCGATCGTTCGCCGCCGCGCAGAGCGCTCCTTCGAGCGGACCGCCGACCTGGTCGAGACGATCAAGGCCGCCATCCCCGCACCTCGCCGCTTCGGGGACGGCCATCCGGCGAAGCGTGTCTTCCAAGCCCTGCGAATTGCCGTCAACGACGAGCTCGAGGCGCTCGAGCGGGCGCTGCCCGCAGCCGTGGGGATGCTCCGGCCGGGGGGCCGGATCGCCGTCATCAGCTTCCACTCGCTCGAGGACAGGATCGTCAAGCGCTTCTTCGCTGCCCAGGCACGGGGTTGCGTCTGCCCGCCCGACTTCCCGGTGTGCGTGTGCGGACGTGAGCCGTCGCTCCGGCTGGTCACGCGCAAGGCGGTCCGCCCGTCCCCGCAAGAAATCGCCGAGAACCCGCGCTCTGCTTCAGCACGCCTCCGCGTCGCCCAGAGGCCGGAGGAAGCCTGATGGCGAGCTTTTCGCCCGCTCAGGCCCCTTACCGTGCGCCCCAGCCGCGCCCGCAGCCGGCGCGAAGGCCCGCCCGTCCCCGCACCGCACCGCGGGCGCGGCCGCGGCCGCTGGTCGCCGGCGGAGTCCTCTGGATCGTCGTCGTCGCAGCCCTGCTCGCAGGCATCGTCGCCCTGAACGTCGCCGTGCTCCGCCTCAACGTCCAGGTGGAGCAACTCGACGGGCAGCGCGACAAGCTCGCCTCGAAGCGAAACGCCCTCCAGACCGAGATCTCCACCGCAGCGGCAGGCGGGCGCATCGAGACCGCCGCCGTCGAGCGCCTCGGCCTCGTGGCGCCCGAATCGACCACGTACCTCGAGCTCAAGCGGCCGCGCCGCTAAGTGATGGCCGCGCGGGTCGCGAACCGGCGCATCCGCCTCCTCGCCGCAGTGTTCGCGCTCGTCTTCGCGCTGGCGCTCGCGCGGGCGGGATGGCTCCAGGCCATCCGGGCGAGCGCGCTGACCAGGCTCGCCGTCAGCCAGCACCGCGAGACCGTCGACGTCCCTGCGCACCGCGGGACGATGTACGACCGCCTCGGTTTCGAAGTCGCTCTCGGTTCCCCGACCGTCACCGTCTACGCCAATCCTCGCCAGATCGGCGATCCGCAGGTCGTCGCGGTGGCCGCCGCCCGGACTCTGGGTCTTGACCCGGACAAGCTCTATCCGATCCTGGCCGACCAGTCTCGCGGCTTCGTTTACGTCCAGCGCCAGGCGGATCCCGAGAAGGCGCAAGCTCTCCAGCGGCAGGGAATCGTCGGCCTCGGCTTCTATCCCGAGGAGAAGCGCATCTACCCCCAGCGCCGCGTCGGCGCTTCCGTGGTCGGCTACGCCGGCGTGGACAACCGCGGGCTCGCCGGCCTGGAACTGTCGCTCGATCGCGTTCTGACCGGTCGGCAGGGCGAGAAGACGATCGTCAAGGATCCCTTCGGACGCACGCTCGAAGTCGTGGGCTCGAAGCCTCGGAGCGACGGGCGCGACGTCTACCTGACCGTCGACCACACGCTGCAGGGCCAGGTGGAGCGCGTCCTCAATGCGACAGTCGCGCGCTGGGAGGCGAAATCGGCGAGCGCTGTCGTCATGGATCCGCGCACCGGGGGCATCCTCGCTCTCGCGGTCGCGCCCGGGTACGACGCGAACCGGTTTCCCAAGGTGTCCGATGAGCGCAAGCGCAATCGCGCCGTGACGGACACGTACGAGCCGGGCTCGACCTTCAAGATCGTGACGATCTCCGCAGCCCTGGAGACGGGCCAGGTCGGCCCGGACACGAAGTTCATGCTCCCGTACCAGATCCAGGTCGCCGACCGGAAGATCCACGACGCCGAGCCGCGCGGCACGGAGACGATGAGCGTCCACAAGATCCTCTCGCACTCTTCGAACGTGGGCGTCGTGACGATTGCGGAGGCCCTCGGCAAGGAGCGAATCGCGCGCTGGATCGAGCGCTTCGGCTTCGGGCGGCGCACCGGCATCGAGTTCCCCGGCGAGACGCGCGGCATCGTCGTCCCGCCGGCGCGATGGTCGGGATCGACGATCGGGAACGTTCCGATCGGGCAGGGCATCGCGGTGACGCCGCTCCAGATGGTGGCCGCCTACGGGGCGATTGCGAACAAAGGCGTCTGGGTGCAGCCCCATCTCGTCGAGAAGATCGCCGGGGAGCGGCCCGTCGAGCCCGATCGGCGCCGGATCATGTCCACGCGAACCGCAAAGCAGGTGCGCGCGATGCTGCGCGAGGTCGTCGAGGAAGGGTCGGGCACGGCCGCGCAGGTGCCCGGTTACCGCATCGCCGGGAAGACCGGCACCGCGGCGAAGCCCGACGAGCAGGGCGGTTACTCGGACTCCCGCTACGTGGCGTCTTTCGTCGGCATCCTCCCGGCGAAGGATCCGCGGCTCGTCATGCTCGTCACCGTGGACGAGCCGCGGGGCGCGATCTGGGGCGGTGTGGTGGCGGCGCCGGCCTTCGCCGAGATCGCCAAGTTCGCCCTCCAGTACCTCGAAGTGCCTCCGCATTGACCCTGGGGCCACCCCGCGCCTCCACCCGCTTTCAAGCGTAGCGGGAGCTGAAGCACGAGTGGGGCGCCGAAGGTCAAAATAGCGTGCAAATCATGCGCTTTTCCGACGGGCACCCAGCCAGGAGGCCCCAGACCGCGTTGCTAGAATCCTGCGCCATCGAGCTGGATCGCCTGAGCCAGGCCGTGCGCGCGGAGAGGACCGTCAACCGCGTCAGCGCCGAAATCACCGACCTCGCCTACGACGCTCGCCGCGTCACGCCGGGAGCGCTCTTCGTCTGCATCCCCGGCCTCAAGGCCGACGGCCATGACTTCGCGCCGCAGGCGGTCGCCAACGGCGCCGCTGCCCTGATCGTTGAGCGCGCCCTCGACCTTTCCGTCCCGCAACTCGTCGTCGTCGACGCTCGTGAGGCCATGGCCCTCGCGGCCGACGCGTTCTTCGACCATCCGACCCGGGAGCTCGAGGTCGTGGGCGTCACCGGGACGAACGGGAAGACGACGACCGCGTTCCTGCTCTTCTCCATCCTCGCTGCCGCGGGCCGACGCCCCGGCCTCCTTGGCACGATCGAGAACAGGATCGGCGGGGAGCGCCGCGCCGCGACCCGTACGACGGCCGAGGCAATCGACCTCCAGCGGACGTTCCGCGAGCTGCTCGACGCCGGCGACCGCTCCTGCGCCCTCGAGGCGACCTCGCACGGCTCGGCCCTCAAGCGCCTACTGGGAGTCCGGTTCAGCGCGCTGGTCTTCACGAACCTGAGCCAGGACCATTTGGACTTCCACGGGACGATGGAGGAGTACTTCGCCGCGAAGCGCCGGCTCTTCACCGAGCCGAGCCTCGACGGAAACCGGCCGCCGGCGGCGATCAACATCGGCGACCCGTACGGCCGGGCCCTGGCGGAGGAGCTTCGCGCACTGGGCGAGGAGCCCGTCGGGTTCAGCCTCGCCGACGCCGCCGATCTCGAAGTCACCGGCGCCGGCTCGAGCTTCCGTATCGGCGAGCTCGACCTCACCACCCGCCTCCGCGGCCGCTTCAACGTGGAGAACGTGCTCGGCGCCGTGGCGGCGGCGCGCATCCTCGGCGTCGAGGAGGAGGCCATCGCAGCCGGAGTCGAGCATCTGGCCGGCGTGCCCGGGCGCTTCGAGGCGGTGGACGAAGGCCAGCCTTTCGCAGTCCTCGTCGACTACTCGCACACCCCGGACGCACTCGAGTCCCTGCTCGTAGAGGCTCGCAGCCTCGCGTCGGGCCGGCTGGTCTGCGTCTTCGGCTGTGGCGGCGACCGCGACCGCGGCAAGCGGCCCCTCATGGGCGAGATCGCGTCGCGGCTGGCGGACGCCGTCATCGTCACCTCGGACAACCCGCGCAGCGAGGATCCGCAGGCCGTCATCGACGAGATCCTGGCCGGTGTCCCCGGGCCCGTCGAGGTGGAGCCGGACCGGGCAGCCGCCATCGCCAGGGCGCTCGGGGCTGCGGACGCGGGCGATGTCGTCGTCATCGCCGGCAAGGGCCACGAACAGGGTCAGGAGTTCGCCGATCGCACGATTCCGTTCGACGACCGTGACGTCGCGCGGGAGGCGCTCCGACGACTCCAGGCGGCAGCGTGATCCCGCTCTCGCTCGACGACGTCCAGCGGCTCGCGCCGGGCAACCTGCGCGCGACCGGCGCCGACCGTGTGACGGGAGTCCAGATCGACTCCCGGCGGATCAAGCCGGGGGATCTCTTCGTCGCGGTCGGCCGAGGCGCCGACTATGTGGACCAGGCGCTTGTCGCCGGCGCCGGCGCCGCCCTCGTGCCCGACGATGCTTTCGCCGCCCTCGCCGCTCTGGCGACGGAGGTACGGAGCCGTAGCTCGGCGCGGGTGGTCGCCATCACCGGGTCGACGGCCAAAACGTCGACGAAGGACATCCTGGGGGCGCTGTGCGCTCCACACGCGCGCACCGTGGTGGCCGAGGGGAGCCAGAACAACGAGCTGGGACTCCCGCTGACCCTCTGCCGGCTCGAGCCGGATACCGAGGTGGCGATCGTCGAGATGGGCATGCGCGGAGTGGGGCAGATCGCCGAGCTCTGTGACATCGCGAAACCGGATGTCGGCGTCATCACGACCGTAGGTCCCGTCCATCTCGAGCTGCTCGGCACCATCGAGCGCGTTGCCCAAGCGAAGGCCGAGCTGGTCGAGTCGCTGCCGGCGGGAGGCACGGCGGTCGTCCCGGCTGGCGAGCGTCAGCTCGAGCCCTACTTGCGCCGGGAGGACATCGAGATCGTCCGCTTCGGGGAGGGGGGCGAGGTCAGCCTCTCCTACTTCGCCGCCCGCGACGGCCGCTCACGGCTCAAGGTGGAGGCTTTCGGACGGCCGCTCACGATCGAATTCAGCTTCTCCGGGAGACACAACGCGACGAACGCTCTCGCCGCGCTTGCCGCCTACAACGCGCTCGGCCTCCCGCTCGGGAAGGCCCAGCGCGGCGCGCGCCATGTCAAGCTGTCGCGCTGGCGCGGGGAGGAGGCACCCCTCCCGGGGGACGGGGTCCTCATCAACGACTGCTACAACGCGAACCCGCTCTCCATGGCCGCGGCGCTCGAGCACCTCGTCGAGCGGGCCGGCGAGCGGCGAAAGGTGGCGGTGCTCGGGGACATGGCCGAGCTGGGCCCAGGGGCCGCTTCGTATCACCGCGAGGTCGGAGCTGCGGCGTCGCGGGCGGGCGTCGACGTGCTCCTCGCTGTAGGGCCTCTCGCCAAGTCGTACCTCGATGGCGCGCGAGGCGTTCCCGTGACCCGTTGGGCGCCGACGGTCGAGCAGGGCCTCACCGCTCTGCGCCAGCTCCTGCAGCCGGGCGACTGCGTCCTCGTCAAGGGCTCCCGCGCGATGGGGCTCGAGGCGGTCGGGGAAGCCGTCGCAGTCGTCCCCGCCCACTAGTCTCCCGCCGTGGTTCAGGTCCTTCTCGCGGGCGTGATCTCCATGGTCATCTCGATCCTGGCCGGCCCGAAGTTCATCGAGTTCCTGCGCCGGAACGAGTTCGGGCAGCAGATCCGCGAGGAGGGGCCGCAGGGCCACGTCATCAAGCAGGGCACGCCGGCGATGGGCGGCCTCCTGATCATGCTCGCGATGTCGCTCCCGTTCCTGATCTTCTCCAGGCACACGTTGCCGGCGCTCACCGCCTTCTTCGTCGCCCTCGGCTGTGCGGCCGTGGGCTTCGTCGACGACTGGACGAAGATCGCCCGACGGCGTTCCCTGGGTTTGGCCGGCCGCTGGAAGCTCCTCTGGCTCGCCGGGATCACCGTCATCGTCGGCTTCGTCGTCCACGACCGCGGCTTCGACACCGACATCTACCTCCCGATCATCAACGTCGACCTGCCGCTCTCATGGGGTTGGTACGTGCTCCTCTTCTTCATCATCGCGGGCGCCTCGAACGGGGTCAACCTGACCGACGGGATCGACGGCCTGGCGGCCGGCACGACCACGATCGCGCTGCTCACCTACACCGCGATGACGCTCGTCGCCGCTCTTTCGACCGTCCGCCGCGGGATCCCCGCGGACCCGGTCGACCTCGATCTCGCGATCCTCGGTGCCAGCCTGATCGGAGCTTCGATCGGATTCCTCTGGTACAACGCCTTCCCCGCGCAGGTGTTCATGGGCGACACTGGCTCGATGGGACTCGGGGGCGCGCTCGCAGCCTTCGCGATCATGACCAAGACGGAGCTCTTGCTCCTCCTGATCGGTGGGATCTTCCTCGTCGAGGCGCTCTCAGTGATCGTCCAGGTCCTGAGCTACAAGTGGTTCGGTCGCCGGGTGCTGCTCATGGCGCCTCTCCACCACCATTTCGAGATGAAGGCGTGGTCGGAGACGCGCATCATGGTCCGCTTCTGGATCGCGACCGCGATTCTCTGCGCCTGTGGCTTCGTCCTCTAT